>JAEAMG010000289.1_pt1 | contig 69193 bp, 63 predicted proteins | sample 8958741 | NCBI WGS metagenome assembly JAEAMG01 (sample SAMN16933256, study PRJNA681125) | bioreactor sludge metagenome | isolation source: anaerobic bioreactor treating anionic surfactant - SDBS | place: India: Bengaluru | collected 2019-02-28 | reverse complement strand
AGGATGGACTTCCCTGATTAGGCATATCTCTAGTATAAAAAAGCGACTTATGAGGCCGTTAAGAAAAACCTGTGTCTTTAAGGCTTTGTGGCCTTCATTGTGACAAAAAATAACCCCCGAAAGTCTGATTAGAACTTTCGGGGGTTTCTCATTCATTTAAGCTGTTATCATTCAATATTGGATAAAATAGCTTTTTCACCTTTTAGAACAAATGAGTCCAGATCAAAGAAATAATATTCATAGTGCTGAATTATATAGGTTTGCCAGCTTTTTTCAATTATTGCCTTGTGTGTAATCCCACTCTCTTTTATTTTTTTCTCAATTTCACAAAAACAGTCCGGACTAAGTTTTTTTAGTATTTCACCGCTAATTATAAATCGTATTTCAAAAATCTTTCCTGTTAAAGGGGCGAAAACGATAGCTACAGTGAAATGATTGGCATTTTTTAATTTTTCTCTAGTTTGTTTGTCATATTTATTAACATCAATATTTCTGTAAGGGATTTTTTCTTCGTTTAAAAGTGTGCTGAATACCCTTGGGTCAATAGAAGATTTAATAATTTTATAGATTGAAACATATTCGTCTATTTTATATGTTTTACCATAATCCTGTATTATAAGATTTCTATCTGTTCCATATGTGTTGTTCACATTGGAAATGTCAATAGAAGAATTAATTTTTGAATTCTTCACATTATATTCACATTTATCTCCCTTTATTTTATAATCAAATTTTTTTGATTCTTGTCCATAGAGATTGAAACAGGACATTGCTGTTAATGCTAAAGCAATTAAAACTATTCTCTTTTTCATAATTAAATTAATAACAGGTGAAGATACTATTAATATTGTCTATATTTCTTTTGGTTGCAATATCAGGAAATTCACTTTCCGTATAAGCGCCTTGTTGTAGGTTTCTTACATAATTAATCATTATATCATAATTCTCACTGGTTGGACTAATAAGATAAGCTCCAAATGAATCTCTCCACCCCTGAACAGTACCAGGTAAACACTCTAAGAGATTATACTTTTCACAATATTTATATTGTGCCATAAAGGACTCTATCTCGTTATTAATATTACGACCAGTATTTACAGTATCTACTCCATGCTGATATGCGTGAAATAGCTCATGAATTAAGAATAAATTTGTATTATCAAAACCAGCAACATTCCATTTAATTGTATGACTTACAGGTCCCCACGAAAAAAGACTTAAACTGGAGGATTTCTCAATAGGGATTTGACCATGAAGATAAAGATTATTATCCAAAAGGTACCTTGTTGCGCAATCATTTAAAAGAGATAATATAGCATTTTTTATTTCAGGAATATTTGAATCCCCATCGAATGTAAAGTAATTATTTACTCCTGTAAACTTGGCAGTTAAAGAAATATCTGAATTTACTGTAACCTGAATTGAAGAGTTATATGAAGTAATAAAACCAGACCAGCTTTCGAATACCGAATAATGATGATGTGTTTTTTGCAGGCTGGTCGGGTGACATGCAATCATCAATGGATGAATTAACAATTGTAGTAAATAACAATATAAATCTTACTGCTACTTTTGGTATGGTAAGTGATGACTTCGATTATGATAGTTGTTCCAATAATCCACAAATTAAACAGATTTTTGAAGACTTACAATTAGATTGTGCAGGAAGGGGATTGTTTGAGAACTTGAGTCAAATGTATACATACCCAAAAATTAAAATATTGTATGATCCAAATCTGCCTGCAATGTCATCATTCAATAGGAGCCAAATTGCAATAAAATGGAATTTCTACATTGACCCACTGGATATTGGATCGTCTTCTTTATATTTTCTTCATGAGTTGTTTCATGCATATCAGTTTGGGGTAGGATATATTGAACAAACAGGTAATACCATAAATGCTGAAGTAGAGGCTTTTATGTCAATGTATAAGTACGCAATTAAATATAACTTAACAGGACAATTGCCAGTAAAAGCTTATACATATTGGGAAAATTCTTTTGGTGCATATGAAGACTCACCAACAACGGAAAATTATAATAAAATGGTTAATTTTGTAAGAGAAAGTAATCCTATATATAACGAACAGAATTTCCCAGACATACCTGAAAAAAGGACTATAAGCAATATTCAAAACATTTTTAACTGCTATTAATATATACTATGAAAACAATAATAAAGGCAATGTGCCTGCTAACTATAAGCATTTTTTGCACCACACAACTCTTCCCACAATCCAATAGCTTTTTTACATCTAGAATAAAGGGAAAGAATTGTGAGTACAATGTGCAAAAAAATACATATTCCAGCAGTATAACGATATCAAATGTAAACAACACTTGGGGTACTGATAAATTTCCGGGTCACGTTCTTGACTATGGCCAGGGAATGACATCAAAGGATGATTATGTTAAAATCTATAAAATCCTTAAAAACAGCTTGGACACTAAGGATTTTGGCAAATTACTTGATTCAGAGAAATTTCAAACCAGAAATTTTAAAATTAGAGATAAAAAAGCTCGTGAAAAGCTCCAAGAAATGACAATGCTTTGTGTATATGTTGTTTACTACCCCTCGGGAGAAGTTTTTGAAGTCTATTTCGGATTAAGTGGTAAAATACTACAAACAATTTCTCCTGATTACTACTATGAAATTGAAAAGCAAACAAAAGAAAAGATACAGTTAGAAAAACTAAGAAAAATTGATATTAAAGCACACCTAATATGCAGATACGAGTACCATTTCAACGATCTTGACAGTAAAGAATATGATGGTGTAAAAGTGATACTATCAAATATAAAATAGTTCTCGCTAAATGGAATGAGAACCCCCGAAAGTCTGATTAGAACTTTCGGGGGGGTCTCACTCATTTAAGCTATAATCATTCAATATTGGATAATACTAATGATGCGTTAAGCGACGCATTTGCGCTTGTAACTTATTAATATCATATAATTTATATCAGTTCTTTGACAACTTCGATTTGAAATGAGTTCGTAATTTCGCGGGCTAAACCCCGCTGATTATGAATGAAGGCAAGTATATCTTAACTCAAGTCACCAATCTCATTCCCAGGCAGATCTTCTTGCGACTTATCAAGAAGTATAACGGAGACTATCGTGTAAGGGAGTTCAACTGCACAAACCAACTGCAACATCTTCTTTTCGGTCAGCTGACATCCTGCGAATCGTTAAGAGACATCTGCTTGTGCTTAAAGCAGCACAAGGATATCCTTTACGGGCTTGGAATCAAGAACTCGGTCAACGAGTCCTCTTTATCCAGAGCCAATGAGAGCAGAGACTGCCGCATTTATGAGGGACTTGGGCTGACACTCATCAAGATCGTTCGCCCATTGTATGCCAAAATGCGTCTTGAGTATCTTGTGCCTCAGGATCATGAAATCTTTGCCCTTGATTCTACGACCATATCCTGCAGCATCAAGTTGATGGAATGGGCTATGGGCAAGTATAGTAAAGGTGCGGTTAAAATGCATACTCTCATAGACTTAAGAGGGAGTATCCCTGTCTTCATCTATATCAGTGATGGACGCTGTCACGACAGTAATGTGCTCGACCTGTTGGATATTGTTCCCAACGCCATCTATACGATGGATAAAGCCTATGTGGACTTTGAAGCACTTGCCCGCATTAATGAAAACGGCGGCTTCTTTGTTACCAGAGCCAAGGACAACATGAAGTACGAGATTGTATCTAGTAACCACAATATTGACCAGTCCACTGGGCTGATGGAGGATCTCCTAATACGCCTTACAGGCAATAAATCCAGCAAACTTTACCCGAAAGAACTTCGCCTCATAAAGTATTGTGACTTAGAGACAGGTGAAGGGCTTTCATTCATCACCAACGTGACCGACCAACTGGATCTCAATGGATTAGAGATATCCAATATCTACCGTCATCGATGGGATATTGAGTGCTTCTTCAAACTCATAAAGCAGAACCTCACAATCAAGCACCTCTGGGGATGCTCCGAGAATGCTGTCAGGACCCATTTGTGGGTTGCGATATGTTCCTATCTTCTGTTAGCAAGAGTCAAGGCAATATACAACAGCCCTTACTCAATCACAGAAATCGCAACATTGGTCAGAGTGTCTGCTCTTGCTAAAAAGGACCTGAAGGAACTTGTGACAGAGCCACAACCACTCATTCAAAATCAAGATGTCAATGAACTTACTTTGTTTTAAAAATTAACGCATCAGTAGTATTATTAAATATTGGATAATATAGCTTTTTCACCTTTTAGAACAAATGAATCCAGATCATTGAAAAAATATTCATAGTGCTGAATTATATAGGTTTGCCAGCTTTTTTCAATTATTACCTTGTGTTTAATCCCACTCTCTTTTATTTTTTTCTCAATTTCATAAAACATACCGTTTATAAATCCTAGAAATAAAAAATATACCTGTGATTTCATGAAAGAGCAACTAATTTGTAAAAGTAGCGATTTGAGTTTATAAGCAAATACAATAAAAAAAGAGCATTCAAGATTGGACCGTAAGTAACCTGAAAAAATATTTATCAAATCAGGATAACACCTATTTAAAATTTTTATATATTTACAAAATAATGACTTAAGTAAATTAATTATAAAGCCGTCTAAAAAATAAATCATCTATGAAAGGCAGCTAATCACTAATTATTGTATAAATAAACCTAATTATTATGAAAAAAAATCATTTATCCAACTATTTTCAATCGTGGGATTATTATTTGCTGTAACTGCAGCTTGTGACAAAGGTGATAATAATTCGGGAGGCAGCATACCAAATGCCGGGACTCTTAAGGATGCCGATGGCAACAATTACAAAACTGTTAAAATTGGAAATCAAGTATGGGCGTCAGAAAACCTGAAAGCAACAAAGTACAATGATGGGACATCAATACCAAATGTAACTGATAATATTCAATGGGAAAGTTTAACTACAGGGGCCTATTGCAATTATAATAATCTAGAAAGTAATGCTACGACCTATGGGCGGTTATACAACTGGTATGCTGTGAATACCGGAAAACTTGCTCCTTCTGGCTGGCATGTAGCTACCGATAATGACTGGACTATATTAGAAAACTATTTAATTGCCAGCGGATACAACTTCGATGGGACAAAAGATGTGGACAAAATTGCAAAATCTCTTTGTGCAAAAACTAATTGGAAATTATCTAATTTCCCTGGTGCTCCCGGAGCTGTGGTAGAAAATAATAATAGTACAGGATTTACAGCTCTTCCTGGAGGTATTTACTTAAGAGGAGTATTCGACTATAATGGTTCAAGAGGATTCTGGTGGAGTTCTACAAATGTTTCAAGCAATACAGCTTTTATGAGAGAGTTGGACTACTTTGATCCCGGTTTGTACAGAATAGACCACTACAAGACTTCTGGTTTATCTGTAAGATTGGTTAAGGATTAATTTGAATAAATTGTCTTCCTAAAATGGCAGGCCTGTAAACAATTATACAATTTTCTATATGTGTAATAATTAGAAAACAAACAGGTCAGTTTCTATGTTATAAATATTATTTTAATACTCCAGATGATTATATAACACCCCATATTCAACCACTGGGGATATTGTTATGTTTAGATTGGCACTATCTCAAAAATATGATCATTACACACATTATATGGATATATTAATCTATAGTTTGAGGCTCTGTTAAGTAAGTTTAAACACTAGGGACCCTTATGAAGGAAAAATTGATTATATAAATTACTTTTAATAATATCCAGTACAGATCCTAAGAAGATCCATTGGATACTGAGGAATGACGAGGGAGAGTTCGAGGCACATGAGTTGCCTCCTGACGAGTTTTCCATCCCCACTGATGTAGTACTTACAAAGGTTGAATAGTAACTTTGACTACAAAAAAACAAGCCCCAAAAGTTCATTGAACTTTTGGGGCTTGCTTATTATTAGACGGCCTCTGTTTTATTGACTAAGACACTATTCGCGGAATTTTGCGAACTCGATATCTTTCTGTGAACGAGCCTTCAAAGCCTCGTCCTTCTCGTGAACGGCCTTAAGCTCTTTTGCAACCTCTGTCATGTTACCTTTACGGGCAGCAACGATTGCGCGAAGATAAGATGAACGTGCACATTTGCATTTAACAACGCTTGAAGCTTTGTCAAGCTGGTTGGTAAGAATGTATGCAAGGCCCTCGTTAGGATCGCCTGTTCCGGCAAGCTTAGAGACTGCATCATTGTATCTGCCTTCAAGAATGTCTATAACGGCAAGATTCTGTTTTGCTACAGGAAGCTTTGATTTTGCAAGTAAAGTCTTTGCTGTCTCGTTATCACCGTCTCTCAGTGCAATAACACCTGCGTTATTGTAGTAATAGTCGGTAGTCTTGTTGACAACTTTTGAAAGTGCAATAACTGCCTCTGTCTGTTTGCCGTTATCAAGATACAATGCTGCGAGATTGTTGTAAGCGCGGTCACATTTGAACTTGTCACCGGCTTTTGTGAGAAGTTTGATCTTTGTATTCACGTCATCAACAAGGGTTGCTGTGTAAAGAAGAGCTTCAGCATCCATAATGTCGATATTGCTCTTTGTCAACGCTACAAGTTCCTCGTCAGTATAGTTTGTATAGTCAACATTTGCCACGAACCTTGCCCTGCGGAGTTCAGGAAGAACCTTGTCGGCAAGAGTCCTGAAAACTTTGGACATATTCTTGATCTCTCTCTCCCTGACAGCAGGGTCGCTATACATTGAAAGAACGCGGAGGATAAGCTCCTTGTCCTGCATTGTAGACTGTGAAACGAGTTCCTGGAAACCTTCCCAGTCTTCTGCTATTGCTGTAACGTTAATCGGAGCGTCAACAGGTGTTTTCTTTGTGATTTTGTCAAATGCAGCCTTTGCTGTAGCACTACGATTGTCTGAGAGTTTTTCGTTCAATTTTTCGGAACCGTCCGGAGATGCATAAGCAAGTATGTCTGTTCCTTTGACAGACCTTCTCTCGTCTTTCTGAACAGATGCGAGGAATGCCTCAAACTCTTTTATCTCAGCCTTGGTAAGCTCTTTTGGATGAACTACTGAGCTGTTTATCTTGTAAAGGATCTGTGTCTCTTTTTTCTCGCTTATAACCTTCTGATACTCGTCAGCAGCATAGGCAGGTATGCCGGATTTGTCAACAAGCATGTATGTGGTATTTGCACCATCGGCAAGCTTGTATGCTACAGGGAAGTCAATTTTCTTGTCCTTGTTCCATACGGCTACTCTGAGTTCGAGATGTGAAACCTCCATTCCCGGTTTGTATGCAAATTTTGCACTGTGGTTTGATTTAGCGCCGGCAAGAGGAATAACCTTAAAGTTGTCGGTAATTTTCTCCCCCTGGAGCTTAAATGCAGGAGCAGCAACCTCTCCTCCTTCATATACAAGTACCGGAATAACCTCCATCACAGCTTTTGGATGAAAATATCCCTCAGGGAAGTTCATCGAATAGTTGGCAGTAATCTCGCCGGCAACGACCTCAAGTACCTTGGGTGTTGTCTCGACACTTACCAATTGAGACTCTTTGACCATTTTAGAAGGATTGCTGCATGAGACAAGAGCAAGCCCGCTTATGGCTAAAGTTAGAAGTGAAATAAAACTTTTTTTCATTATTGATTTATTTTATGTAAGATTTCTATGTAATAACCAAAAACACAAAATTAGAAAATTTTACATACCTGTTTTAATAATATTTCTAGAAACAAGTATTTCCAAATCTTCCGGTGTGTCGATAGAGTAAGATTGATACTCTGTGACAGCAACTTTAATCTTGTAGCCCGATTCCAGCCATCTTAGCTGTTCAAGTTGTTCTGCTATTTCAAGAGAGGTTTGTTCAAGAGTCGTAACCTCCTTGAGGGTCTCTCTTGTAAAAGCGTAAAGTCCTATGTGTTTGTAATATGTCTTCCCGTCGTTCCACAATGGGGTATCTACTCCACGTTTGTATGGGATTGCACTCCTGCTGAAATAGAGTGCATTCATATCCGCAGAGAGAACAACCTTTGGGGTGTTCGGGCTGAATATGTCTTCCTCAACCGAGAATCTCTTCACAAGCGTTGCAATTTTTGTATCCTTCTCCTTAAAACAACCGATAAGCTCAGAAAGTTGACCGGGTTCAATAAAAGGTTCGTCTCCCTGGACATTTACAACAATGTCAAACTTGGTTCCATCTCTCTCTTCAACTATGTTTAGCGCCTCGAAACAACGATCGGTACCGCTCCGGTGAGTGTTGGAGGTCATGACTGCGTCCCCCCCGAAACTCTTCACTTCGTCGATAATCCGTTGATCGTCAGTTGCTACACAAACATGGTCAAAAACCTTGCAACTTCTCTCATACACTCTGTTTATCATGCTTTTACCCTCTATCTTGACCAGCGGTTTTCCGGGAAAACGTGTGGAACCGTATCGTGAGGGAATAATAGCCAATACTTTCATTGTGAAAATGGATTTTTTAAATTTCTCAAAGGTACAAATTTTATCTATTTTTGCAGATTATGGATATACGCGCAATAAAACTAAGGTTTGACATCATAGGAGACAACCATGCTCTCAACAGGGCTATTGACATCGCTGTGCAAGTAGCTGCTACAGACCTGTCTGTGTTGATTACCGGTGAGAGCGGTGTGGGAAAGGAGGTTTTCCCCCAGATTATTCATACAAACAGTCCCAGAAAGCATAATCAGTATTTTGCAGTGAACTGCGGTGCCATTCCTGAGGGTACGATTGATTCCGAACTGTTTGGACATGAGAAGGGATCCTTTACTGGTGCTTATGAAACCAGAAAGGGTTATTTTGAGGTTGCAGACGGAGGTACTCTTTTCCTTGACGAGGTGGCAGAGCTGCCGCTTTCAACTCAGGTAAGGCTTCTGAGAGTTCTTCAGTCGGGTGAGTTTATTAAAGTCGGTTCTTCCAAAGTACAGAAAACTGATGTCCGTGTCATAGCGGCCACGAATGTCAATGTGCTTAGAGCCATAGAGATGGGTAAGTTCAGGGAGGATCTTTACTACCGTTTGAACACCGTCCCTATTTATGTTCCGCCATTACGTGAGAGAAAAGAGGACATACATCAGCTTTTCAAGAAATTTGCACTTGACTTTGCGGACAAGTACAAAATGCCTACTATCAGACTCAACCATGATGCTGTCAGGATTCTTGAAAATTACAGATGGCCCGGAAATATCAGACAACTGAAGAGTATTGCTGAGCAGATTTCAATAATTGAGCATAACCGTGAAATATCAACGGAGGTACTTAAGAAATATATTCCTGAAGAGGGTGTAAGTCACCTTCCGGTCAGGACTGAGGGGCACGGAGCTGATTATATGACAGACCGTGATATTATTTTCAAGGTTCTGTATCAGTTGAGGCAGGAGATAGAGGAGCTGAAATCGGGCATTGTAAAGAGTCAGGTCCCGGTAAGCAGCGTGATAGCAAAGAGAGATGATGTGGGAGACGTGATAGAAGAGAGGAGTGTCGTGGATTACGACGAGGAGGCAGAGATAAGTTCCGGCAAAGAGTCTCAGGATTTCTCAATCCAAAGTATGAATGCAGATCTGATCAGAAAGTCTCTTGAGAAGCATAACGGTAAACGTAAAGCTGCGGCAGCAGAATTGGGTATCTCAGAGAGGACGTTGTACAGGAAAATTAAAGAGTTAAACCTCGATATATGAGAAAAATTTTAATACTATTGGCTTTCATTCCACTCATATCTGGTTGCGGAATATACAGCTTCTCAGGTACATCAATAGCTCCGGATGTTCAATCCATCTCTGTCATGACAATCCAAAACAGGGCAATGAGGGTTAACCCTTCTCTGAGCAACCTGCTTACTGAAGAGCTGAAAGAGAAGTACCGCAGGCTTACCAAGCTGAGACTCGATCCTGATAACGGAGACCTTATTGTCGAGGGAGATATAACTTCGTACGAGACCACTGCACTTGCTGTAACCTCTCAGGAGGTTGCCTCGCAGAACAGATTGACCGTTACGGTAAAGATTAAGTATACAAATATCAAACATCCTGAGGAAAGCTTCGAGAAATCCTTTGTTGCGTTTGAAGACTATGCTTCAACAATGAGTCTGGATGCAGTGGAATCATCATTGGTAGATTCGATAGTCGAAAAGATTGTCGATCTAATATTCAACGATACTGTAGCAAAATGGTAAAATTTAAAAATTATGAGCAATACGGACATATCAGTTTTGGAACAGACCCTAGAAAGATATCCATGGTTTGCACTGGGCCACTATGAATTGTTCAGAAAAGCCTGTGAACTCGGAGAGGAGCACAAGAGAGACTGCCTGAACAGAACAGCTGCTCACATATACTCCAGAGAGGTGCTATATAATCTCTCCAGGGAAGAGAGGAAGGTACACGCGGATGATTTAGAGGATATTGCTACAATAGGTGAAGAAATTGCTTTTGAGATAGAGGAAGAGCCGTTGGATATTCAGACTGTACCGAAGATAGTTATGGCCGGGGGCGACTACTTTTCAAGGGCAGAGTTGGATGAGGCGAAACTTGATCTTGAAAAGCCCTTAGATAAGTTCATCTCAGAGAAACCATCGCTGCTCAAGAGTAATATTAATTCTCCGAAAGATGTTGAAATTGCTGCAGAACAGGTTTTGGAAGAAAATTTCGACGACTCTGGTTTCTATACAGAGACACTCGCAAAAATCTATAGTGAACAAGGCTTTTACAAAAGAGCAATAGAGGTTTATGCTAAACTAATTTTGTTATATCCGGAAAAAAATAGTTACTTTGCGACCCTTGTACAAGAATTAAAAAGCAAACATAATTTATATTAATATGTATACAACCATTTCCATCTTAATTGTAATCGCCAGCATCTTATTGACAATTATAGTGTTAATACAGAATTCAAAAGGTGGCGGATTGGCAGCGAACTTTGCTTCAGGCAACCAAACTTTCGGTGTTCGTCAAACAGCAGATTTCTTGGAAAAGGCAACATGGACCTTGGCCATAACTATAATTGTACTTTGTGTACTTGCTACAGCCTTTGTTTCTACTGGTGGTAAAGAGGGAAGTTCCGTACAGCAGAAAATTGAGAATACAGCACCGGTTCAGGGACAACCACAGTTCCCTTCTTCTACTCCGTCTTCAGCTCCTTCTACAGAAAAAGCTCCAACTGAGACGCCGGCTACTCCACAAAAGTAAAAAATTATTTCGCAATATATCAGCTCGTTACTTACGTAACGAGCTTTTTTTATGAAAAAAATTACTACTATGTGATGCAAGGTAATAAAAATAATATATATATTTGCACAACCGAAATCTATAAAACTCTAAAATACTATAAAAATGAAAAAAGTGGTTAATGTTGGTATAGGCGGGACAAGCTTTGTTATTGACGAAGATGCTTATCAAAGGTTGGACAAATACCTTGAGAGGTTCCGCGAAAAAACCAGAATGGGTGTTCAGACAAAAGATGTTATGGAAGATCTTGAACAAAGAATAGCCGAACTCTTTTCGGAATCACTCAGATCAGAGCAGGAGGTCGTAAATCTTGCGCTGGTGAATAAGGTCATTTCTCAGTTGGGTATGCCTGACGGCGGACCTGCTGAAGACGATTTTGGCACATTTGGACCAGAACCTGTAAATCCTGTTGTAACAAAGAGGCTATACAGAGATCCGGATTCAAGGGTATTTGGAGGCGTATGCGGGGGACTTGCATATTATCTGAATGTTGATGTAGTGCTTATGAGAGTGTTGTTTTTCATCGCCATTATGATGGGCGGTGTGGGCTTCTGGGGTTATATTATTTTCTGGATAGTGACTCCTGCGGCTAATACAGCTTCCCAGAAGTGTGAAATGAGAGGTTTGCCGGTTACTGCCGAAAACCTGAGAAAGTATTCAAGCTATAAATGATTTTGCCATGAACGATATTAATACAGACAATCTTAAGTCGCAGATGCGTAAGGGTGTCCTTGAGTATTGCATACTCAGCATACTAAATAATAATGATGCTTATGCTTCAGAGTTGATTGGACAACTTAAGGATGCAAGCATGATAGTGGTGGAGGGGACTTTATATCCTCTACTTACCAGACAGAAAAACCAGGGACTCTTGAGTTACCGCTGGGAGGAGTCTACCCAGGGGCCACCAAGAAAGTACTACTCAATTACAGACAAGGGCAGGGAGTTGCTCTCCGAGATGGACAGTGCGTGGGATGATCTGATCCAGACAATCGCATTATTAAGAAAAAAACAATAAGACAATCATGAAAAAAGTAGTTAAAGTAAGTGTAGGTAATCTTGCTTTCACCATCGATGAAGATGGTTATGAACTTCTAAAATCATACCTGGGAGAGCTCAAGGCTCACTACAAGTCAAAACAGAATGGCAGCGAGATTATAGAGGGAATTGAAGAGAGAATTGCCGAGCTTTTTGTTGAGAAGTCAGGAATGAACAGTGTGGTATCTATTGAGGTTGTCAAGGAGGTGGTGAACATCCTGGGACGTCCGGAGGTGATTGATGATGAGGATAACCAATACTATGAAGAATCAAAGGATCAGTCATACAGAGTGACTCAGAAGAGATTCTTCCGTGATCCGAACAATAAAGTGATTGCGGGTCTGTGTTCAGGTTTTGCGGCATACATCAACGTAGACCCATTACTCATAAGAGTTCTGTTTGTCATATTCTCATTCGGATTTTCGTTGCTTGGTACACATGTCGGAGGACCATCATTTATGGTTTTTGCCTATATAATATTATGGATTGTAATACCGGAGGCTAAGACTGTCGAACAGAAGTGTGCAATGCGTGGAGAAAAACTAGATCTCTCTGATATACAGAGAAGAGTGGAATATGGTAATACTCAGTCAGGAGATAATGGCAGAAGATCCTCTTCTAATGGCACTTCTGCTGTTACCGAGATTTTCCGTGTATTCTCAAAGATTGTTGCCGTTTTCCTTATAATAATAGCACTTTCAGGTATTGTATCGCTCACCTTCCTGTTTTTGGGTATAGAGATATTCAATGGAGTTGTTCCGATTGATTTCCTGAACTTCATTCATTTGGGCATGAGCAATCCTTTCTGGTTGAAGCTTTCCTTCCTGCTTGTATTGTTCCTTCCTCTTGCAGGAATGTTCGTGGCCGGTTTGCAGATTCTTTTCGGTTCAAGGACAAGAAGATACAAGCCCGGACTTATAATATTCATCCTCTGGATAGTCTCTCTTTTCTCTTTTGCCGCTTTTGCATCGATAGCCTCTAAGCCATATTGGAGCCAGGCTACAGAGGAGATCTCTCTTCCTCTGGGTAATGACATAGATACACTATACATAAAACTGGAGACAGATAAGAAAATGCCGGCAGAGAATGTCTTCATTGATGCTGACCGCTCTGATTTCGGATTATTCTGGATTGATCAGCAAAGTAAGGACATGGTAATATTTCCGGGAATTGACATTGTAAGACAGAGTGAGGCATCTGAGAGAGAGGTTTTCTGTGAGATTCACACAATGTCCCAGACCTACGGTGAGGCATTGATGAAAGGGCGGAACATGCCGCAGTTCATAACCATCAGTGATTCACTGCTGACTATCAACGGAGAGGTATACAACAAAGGCAGAAAGTGGGACGGTACCATCAAAGAGATTAAACTCTACATCCCAGACAGTGTTAAGGTTATTATCACATCCCCGGTTGACTTTGATTTCTCCCACAGTTACAGGAGCGATTACAAGTGGGATATGTTCTATTGGAATGGCCGTCCCTTCCGCAGCCACCACAGATCGTGGAGCTGGGAAGATGACGGGTCATATAAGAGATGGGAATGGAGGGAAAACTAACGTAACTATTTAATTACGCCCAGTTCCTTTCCAACCTTTGTAAAGGCAGCAATGCACTTGTCAAGGTGTTCCGGCTCGTGTCCCGCAGAAATCTGTACACGGATACGGGCCTGCTCTTTTGGAACCACAGGGAAATAGAACCCTGTGACGTATATACCCTCCTCAAGCATTCTTGAGGCAAATTGTTGAGAGAGCTTTGCATCATAAAGCATAACAGCACAGATGGCCGATTGTGTCGGTTTTATGTCAAAACCGGCGGATTTCATCTTCTTGACGAAGTAATCGGTATTACTGTGAAGTTTATCTTGCAGCTCATTGGTCTTTGACATCATGTCGAACATCGCGATACCTGCGGCAGCAACCATAGGCGGAATAGAGTTCGAGAACAGATATGGTCTTGAACGTTGGCGTAAGAGGGATATAATCTCCTTCTTTCCGGTTGTGAATCCGCCAATCGCACCACCAAATGATTTCCCGAGTGTTCCGGTGATTATCTCTACTTTTCCCCTGAGGTCATAGAGTTCGGTAGTTCCTCTGCCTGTCTGGCCGACAACACCTGCTGAGTGAGACTCGTCCACCATCACCATTGCATTGTACTTTTCTGCCAGCTTATATATCTTGTCGAGAGGTGCCACATTTCCGTCCATTGAGAATACACCGTCAGTCACTATTAAGCGGAATCTCTGAGCCTGTGCGACTTTGAGGCACTCTTCCAACTCCTCCATATTGGCATTTGCGTAGCGATATCTCTGGGCTTTACACAGCCTTACACCGTCAATGATTGATGCGTGGTTGAGAGAGTCCGAAATTATTGCATCCTCCTCTGAGAGAAGTGGTTCAAAAACACCTCCGTTTGCATCAAAGCAAGCTGCATAGAGAATGGAGTCCTCTGTTCCGAAGAATTCAGCGATTTTCTTTTCCAGTTCAATGTGAAGGTCCTGAGTACCGCATATAAAGCGTACGCTTGACATTCCGAAGCCTCTTTTGTCGAGTGCATCCTTGGCTGCCTCTATGAGAACTTTGTTGTTGGAGAGCCCCAGATAATTATTGGCGCAAAAATTGATGACCTCCTGACCTGTGCTGACTTTTATTGTAGCCTGTTGAGAAGTTGTGATGACCCTCTCTCTTTTGTAAAGACCTGCAGATTCTATATTCTGGAGTTCTTGTGATAAATGCTTCTGAAAGTTGCTGTACATATTGTGATTTGTTATTTGTTCCCGTTTATTAACACAAAGTTATAAGGAAATCGTCTATGTTGTAAGAAAATTTAAAAACTATTTTTGTTTTTTAAGTTTTCGTATATACATTTGCACCCTGGTTTCAAATTAATTAAATATGACTATCAAAGAAAGAATTGTGGAAAATTCAATTGATCTTTTCATGAAACGGGGCTGCAAGTCTGTAACAATGGACGAGATTGCTTCAGAGAATGGAATATCAAAGAGAACTTTGTATGAAAATTTTGAAGATAAGAATTCTCTGCTAAAGGAGTGTCTCTGTACAGCTTATGAAAGGACTAAAAATGCTACAGAACAGGTTTTTAACAGTTCGGAAAATGTTTATGACCTGATTTTTAAAATTCATGAATGCAAGACAAATCAGAGGTACAATTTTAAAATGTCATTTGTGGCTGAACTCAAGAAGTTTTACCCTGAAGTATACGAAAGCATGAGGTTGAATTTCTCAAATTATCACAATGAAAGTACTCAGAAATTCATTGATAGAGGTCAAAAAGAGGGCCTCATCATGAAAAATGTTAATAAAGAAATTATTATAAAAGCGATTATAACGATGTCCGACATGATGATAAATGGAGATGTCTTCTCCGGTTTGAATGCAACCAGAAGGCAGATTTTTAAAGAGACTATATTGTTATATATAAGAGGAATATCTACAAAACGCGGAATAGAGTTATTGGATAACTATTTAAATAAAAGTAAAGATGAGAAGTAGGAATTTGAAAAGAATCGGAACAGCAGCCATTGTATCTGTGTTGCTGTTTTTTGGTGAGGCGGCCGTCGCTCAGACGGCAGGTTTAAGCCCGGACACACTGAAAATAACAGTGGAACAGGCTTTGCAGATAGCTCTCAGTGATAACCCCAACATTAAGATTGCGGACGCGGAGCTGGAGAGAGTTGACTATCTGAAGAAGGAGAGCTGGTATGCACTTTTACCGGGACTGAGCTCTGATATGCAATACACAAACAGTATATACAAGCAGATTTTCTTTTCTGACTTCTTCCCCGGAGGAAAGATGGAGGTAGGATCAACACATAGTTTTGCAATTACCACCGCTGCTTCTGTTCCTCTCTTTGCAATGGGACTGTATAAGAATATTGAACTATCCGGTCTGGAGATAAAGGCAGCCCTGGAGTCTGCAAGGACCACAAAGCTTGACCTGATACAACAGGTGAAGAACAGCTTCTATGGTATTGTAATGATGAAGGAGTCTCTCAATGTTCTTGAACAGAGTTATAAAAATGCAATGGAGAGTGCACTGAATATAAAGAGGATGTACGAGCAGGGACTGGCAAGTGAATATGACAAGATACGTTCTGAAGTTGCAGCGAGAAATATTATGCCTTCTCTGACCCAGGCCAGGAACGGACTTGAGCTTTCCAAGATGCAGCTCAAGATACTGCTCTCTTTGAAAATGGACATTCCTGTCGATGTTGTCGGGGATTTCTCAAATCTGGAAAACGAGATAAATGTGTTCAACAACAGCCTTCCATATAATTTCGAGATGAACAGCAGCCTAAGGGCTCTGGACATACAGCTTGAGAAGATGAATAAGACATTTGAGCTTGTACGCAGTCAGAGGCTTCCTGTTCTGGCCGGTTTTGGAAATTATGTGGTGCAGATGCAGAGCAATAATTTCACATTTAAGGGCATATGGCCTAACTCTCTGATGGTTGGTCTCTCTCTTCAGGTTCCTATTTTCAATAAGTTCTCCACTTCGCTCAAGGAGAAACAGACTAAAATCGGAATCAGACAGATTGAGCTCCAGAGAGGCTTGCTGGAAAGCTCTCTCTCTTTGACAGCACAAAATGCCATCAATGAGATGCAGAGGACAAAGATTCAGCTGCAATCTGATAAAGAGGCGGTTGAGCAGGCTATAAAAGGCTATGAAATTGCCAAGGTAAGGTACAAGACAGGTGTGGGGACTGTTCTTGAACTTAATGACTCAGAGGTTTCCCTCACAACTTCAAAACTTAACCTTAACCAGACTCTCTATGATTTTCTTAAAGCTAAGAATGAATTTGAGAAGGTTCAGGGAATCGAAAACAGTAAATAAATTGGGATTAGCATATGAAAAAAGGATTCATTCTATTGGCTACGGGCCTATTGATGTCAGTTGCATGTTCATCTGACAAACAGAAAAATGCCGCAGGAGATAACGCGGGAGCAAGTGTGGTTGAAGTAAAGGTTGCTGATGTTAAAAAGCAGCCGGTACCTCAGCAGGTAGATTTTACAGGAAATATTGAACCTTATGTTAAGAATAACATTTCCAGTGCAGCTTCGCAGCGAGTTGAAAAGATCATGGTTGAAATCGGATCAAGGGTAAGGAAGGGACAACTGTTGGTACAGATGGAGAGCCTTAACTACTCTCAGGCAAAGATTCAGCTTGAAAATCTGAAGTTGGACCTTGCACGTATCGAGGAGCTTTACAAAGCAGGTGGGGTTGCCCAGCAACAATACGACCAGATTAAGACACAGGTAAGTGTCGCTGAGCAGAGTATCAGGAATCTTGATAAGAACACAAAACTTTTATCCCCTATTGACGGAGTAGTGACTCAGAGGAACTATGACAATGGTGATATGGTTGCAGGCCTTCCGATTCTTGTAGTCATGCAGATACAACCTGTCAAGATATTGATCAATATATCTGAGGAGTACTTCCCTCAGGTCAAGGTTGGGACACCGGTACAAATAACACTTGACGTATATGACGGTAAAGTGTATTCAGGTAAGGTGAGCCTGATCTATCCGACAATTGACCCTGCAACAAGGACATTCCAGGCTCAGGTTAGTATCTCAAACCCGAAATCTGAAATCCGTCCGGGAATGTTTGCCAGGGCAAAGGTGAATTTCGGGACCAAGGACAGGATTGTTGTTCCTGATAAAGCAGTAATCAAACAATCGGGTACAAATGACAAGTATGTTTATGTACTTGAAGGAGATGTCGTGAAATATACAAAGGTGGATGTCGGTAAACGAGTCGGCTCTATCTATGAAATAAAGAGTGGCCTTGAGCTTGGGCAAAAGGTTGTGGTTGCCGGAATATCAAGATTGATAGACCAGGCAAAGGTGAAAGTTGTAGAAACAGGTCTTGACCTTACAAAAAACGAATAATCTATGAAACTATATGAAAGTGCAGTAAAAAAACCGGTTACAACAGCCTTGATATTTGTGGCTATTGGTGTACTCGGTCTTTTTTCCTATTCAAAACTTTCTGTAGACTTGTATCCGGAGATAGAGCTAAACATGGCTACTATCATGACTACATACTCCGGGGCAAGTGCTGCAGATATTGAGACCAACATAACGAAAGGTCTTGAGACATCGCTGAGTACTGTCACCGATCTTAAGGAGATAACCTCAGTTTCCAAAGATAACGTATCACTCATAACAATGGAGTTTGAGTATGGTACAAATATGGACGAGGCGGTCAATGATATCCGTTCTGTTCTTGATATGAACGCAAACTATCTGCCTGAAGGATCGGAAAAGCCGGTTGTATTCAAGTTCAGCACAGAGATAATGCCTATATTCTTCATGTCTGCAAGGACAGAGAAGAACGCCCAGGGACTCTATAAGATTCTTGAAGAGAAGGTTGCCAACCCTATTAACAGGATCGACGGGGTTGCCTCTGCATTCATAAGCGGAGCCCCGGAGAGGGAGATACAGGTAAGGACTGACCCTAATAAAATGGAGGCATACGGAATTGCTGACGAACAGATTGCAAACCTTATCGCGATGGAGAACAGAAACGTTCCGGGCGGTAATATTGACGTCGGTTCTGATACATATTCGGTAAGGGTTGACGGGGAGTTTGAGGAGAGTGATCAGATTGCCAATCTTATAATCGGAAGTTTCCAGGGTAAGAATATTTTTGTGAAAGATATTGCCCAGGTAAAAGACACCCTCAAAGAGAGGGTTACAGAGGTCTCTACCAACGGTGAGCGAGGAGCGATGATTGTGGTTCAGAAGCAATCCGGCGGAAATGTGGTTGAGATAGCTGCCAGAATAAAGGAAAAGCTTCCGGAGATAGAGGCATCTCTTCCACCGGATGTTAAACTTGAGATTGTGCTGGATACATCTGAGTTTATTGAGAAGAGTATCGGATCTCTCTCTGAGACAGTTCTTCTGGCGGGTTTGTTTGTAATGCTGGTAGTGCTGGTATTCCTTGGCAGATGGAGGGCAACATTTATAATCATTTTGACAATTCCTGTATCTCTCGTAGCTGCTTTCATCTATCTGATGGTCTCCGGGAATACACTGAATATTATATCTTTAAGTTCCCTCTCTATTGCTATCGGTATGGTCGTGGATGATGCCATAGTGGTGCTGGAGAATATAACGACGCATATTGAGAGGGGTAGTAAGCCTAAGGATGCGGCAATATATGCCACAAACGAGGTTGCTGTTGCAATTATTGCATCAACCCTTACAATTATTGCCGTGTTCTTCCCGCTGACAATGGTTACCGGATTGGCCGGAATCATGTTTAAACAGCTGGGATGGATTGTGACAATAATCATAACAGTATCAATGGTTGTAGCGCTCAGCCTTACACCAATGCTTTGTTCTAAGATGCTCAGGCAGAATCCGGGACGAAGCAAGTGGTTTGAAAGAGTATATACACCTATTGAAAAAACCCTGGATAGCCTTGATAATATATATGAAAAATTCCTTAAATGGGCTGTAAAACACAGATTTGTGGTCATAGGGAGTGCCTTGGCTATGTTTGTAGGAAGCCTTTTGCTTCTCAAAATTGTCGGTACTGACTTTTTCCCCGAGACAGATAACGCCCAGATTGGTGTTACAGTGGAACTTCCTGTCGGCACAAGAGTAGAACAGACAAGAGAGCTCGATACATATCTCTATAAGTTGTGGAAAGAGAAATATCCGGAAATCGAAATTCTTCAGTCTTCATTAGGGCCATCCGACGGATCAAAAATTTTCAGTGCAATGAGGTCTTCCGGAACAAATCTGATCTCATATACACTCAATCTTTCTGATGCTACTGAACGAAAGAGGAGCATATTCGAAATCTCTGACGAGATGAGAAAGGATCTTGCGGCATTGCCTGAGATATATCGTTCGACTGTTACTCCTGGTGGTGGTGGAATGTCTATGGGAATGATGGGCTCTTCAACATTTGATGTGAATGTACTCGGATATAATATGGCGGATGCAGACGTTGTTGCCAGCCAGGTTAAGGCGATGATGGAAAAGACTGAAGGGTTGCGGGATATAAAGCTCAGCCGCGATGATTATACTCCACAGCTAAAGGTTGTCTTCAACAGGGAAAAACTTGCGATGAACGGGCTTACAATGACCGGGGCGGCTACTGTTGTAAGGAACAGGATCAATGGTTTTACCTCTTCTTATTTCAGAGAGGAGGGAGAGGAGTATGACATTACCGTTATTAACTCTCCTAAATTCAGAACTGAGATTGATGATATAAGGAACATCATTATATACAACAACCAGGGAAAGGGTGTAAAACTTTCCGAGATAGCAGATGTTAATGAGGGTTTTGCTCCTCCAGCAATTGAGCATATTGACAGAGAGCGTGTTATTAAGGTCTCCGGATCTATATACAACCGTCCTCTCGGAGATGTTGCCAAGGAGGTTCAGGCCAACTTAAAAAAAATAAACTACCCTCCACAGATAACAGCAGAGATTTCTGGTACCGTTAAGGATCAACAAGAGTCATTTACAGATATGTTCACACTGCTCCTGCTTGTTGTGATGCTTGTATACATCGTGATGGCTGCTCAGTTCGAGTCATTCAGGGATCCATTCATTATTATGTTCTCTCTCCCGTTTGCGTTTACAGGAGTGTTTGTCGCCTTGTGGATGACCGGAACATCTCTCAGCCTTATTGCGCTCATTGGTGCTGTTATGCTCGTGGGTATTGTTGTTAAAAACGGTATTGTGCTGATTGACTACATTAATCTCAATAAGGAGAGAGGCTCTTCAGTAAGAAGGGCGGTTATTTCAGGAGGTAAGTCACGTTTGAGACCTGTATTGATGACAACATTGACAACTATTCTCGGAATGGTTCCTATGGCAATGGGTATAGGTGAGGGTTCTGAAATATGGCAGCCAATGGGTATATCCATCATAGGTGGTCTTACATTGTCTACCGTGCTGACTCTGATTGTAATACCATGTATTTACACATCTTTCCATGCCGGTGATATGAAGAGAAAGAGAAGAAGATTTGCAAAACAAATAGTAAAGATCAGATAAGATATATGAAAGCTGTTATGATAGTGTACAATCAGGCACACAGTGCCGAGGTACAGAATATTTTAGACAAATGTGATGTCAGAGGATTTACTAAATGGGAAGATGTCCAGGGAAGAGGAAGCAAGAGAGGAGAGCCACACTACTCCTCTCATGCCTGGCCTTCAAAGAATATGGCAACATTGACATTTGTAGATGAGGGAATCTTGTCAGAGTTGTTGGCAAAACTCAAAGCTCTTGATGAGAGGGCTGAAAAGCAGGGATTGAGAACATTCATCTGGGAGGCGGAGCAGGCCTGGTGACGATTTCTTTGGATAAGTTCATACATTGTGCTAAATTAGCACTCGGATACTTAATATAAACAATTATGGCAATTGCAGTAAATGATTCAAATTTCAATCAGATAGTGATAAATTCTGATAAACCCGTATTAGTTGATTTCTGGGCTACATGGTGCGGCCCGTGCCGTATGGTGGCTCCGATAGTGGACGAACTGGCAACCGAGTATGAGGGAAAAGCTGTTATCACTAAATGTGATGTTGATTCTAGTTCCGAGGTTCCTTTGAAATATGGAATACGAAATATCCCGACTATCCTTTTCTTCAAAAACGGAGAATTGAAGGATAAGATTGTGGGTGCAACCACAAAATCGGCGATAGTCGCAAAGATTAACGCATTAATGTAAAACCATCTATTATGAAAAAGTTATTTGTACTGTTCTTGGGTGTGCTTATATTCAGCACATCATCCTATTCGCAGACCAGATTCGGGATAAAGGGGGGGCTTAACTTTACAAACATGTCTAATATATCATCTAATTCTAATCAGACATGGGAGAATCAAACAGGATACCAACTTGGTCTGGCTCTTCAATTCAAGGTTCCGATAATTGGCCTTGCCATTCAGCCGGAACTTATGTACTCTACTGTTAAGTCGACATTGAACAACAATGACGGGGAGCTGAACCTTGACTACATCACCCTGCCTGTCAACTTTCAATTGGGAGCAGATATGCTTTTCTTCAGACCTTTTATTGTTGCCAGTCCTTTTGTCTCTTATCTGATTAAGAGCAGCACAAGACTTGAGGATCAACCTCTGGATGATATTAACAGGTTTGACTACGGAGTAGGTTTAGGTGTCGGAATTGACTTGTGGAAACTTCAGATCATGGGCAAATACAACTGGGGTCTGGGTAAGCTGGAAAAAGCCGGAGACGAATGGGATCAGGCCGAAACATATAAGAATGCAACCCTTCAGGGATTTCAACTTTCGGTAGCCTTCCTGTTTTAAGTTAAGGAGATGTCCAGACGTATTTGTGTTTACTGCTCCTCCAGTGATGTTCTGGAAGATAGATATAAAGAGGTCGCCTACAGTTTTGCTGAGGCGGCCTCTTCGCATAACTGCACACTTGTGTGCGGAGGCAGCAGGAAAGGGCTCATGGGCGTTATGATAGACGCTTTTATAAACAAGGGGGGCATTGTTGAGGGTGTAATGCCGGATTTTATGAAAGAGCTGGAATTTCATCATCCGGACCTAAACAGCATAACATACGTCCCGACTATGAGTGAAAGAAAAAAACTTATGAGAGAGGGCACAGATGCGGTTGTAGCGCTGCCTGGAGGTCTGGGCACTCTCGAAGAGTTTCTTGAGACCTATACACTCAAGAGGCTCGGACTCTATTCGGGAGACGTTATACTTCTGAATGTATACGGATTTTTCGAACCTCTACTGGAGTTGTTTGAACATTTTGTGGATAATAAGGTTTTAAATACGAACTGGAAATCAGGATTAAAGATAGTGAACAGTGTAGAGGAGTTGGTTGAGGCTATTGATAAATGCAGGCCCGAGACTCTCTCTCCTATACACTATGCGCCGGAATAAAAAATAGACAATGGATATTAGCAAGATCAACAGTGATATCAAAGATGATTTTCACAGATACAGGTCTCTGATGGAAAGCACTCTTGTTAGCGGAAGTGCTCTGTTGAACACAATTAACTCATATTTACTCCAGACAAGCGGAAAACAGCTGAGGCCTCTTTTAGCAATACTTTCAGCAAAGGCTTGTGGAAGCGTGAATGACAATACCATTTCATGTGCTGCTGTTGCAGAGATGATACACACAGCAACCCTTCTGCATGATGACGTGGCAGACCAGTCAGACAAGAGGAGAGGTGTTAGGACTGTGCAGGCTGAATACAACCCTGCAGCATCAATATTGACCGGAGACTACTGGCTTTCCAAGGCAATGTCCATACTTGTCAGTCTGAATGATTCAAGAATAATGGGCTTCTACACAAAAACGGTTGAAGACCTCTCCGAGGGAGAACTTTTTCAAATGCAGAAGGCGAGCTCCCTTGATACTACGGAGTCTGATTATTACAGCATTATTTACAGTAAGACTGCCAGTCTGTTTGTAGGAACTGTCAAGAGTGCCGTTTACACTGTATGCAGGGATGAAAAAGTGCTCTCTGCAATGGAGGAGTATGCAGGACAACTAGGAATAGCTTTTCAGATAAGAGATGATATTTTCGACTATATGCCAGGTCTTAATACGGGTAAACCGGCCGGAGGTGATGTTGTTGAGAGAAAACTTACCCTGCCTCTTATCGCAGCGCTCAAATCAGCTTCAGTTGAAGAGAGGGAAAAATTGATTTCAATGCTCAAGAATAATGATACGGAAGAGGCTTTATTGATGATAGAGGCTGTCCGTATGGTAGAGAAATATTCGGGGATAGAAATCGCACAAGAAGCTCTCAATGAACGTTGCAAGAGAGCGGAGGAGGCTCTGTCGTTTATGAATGAATCGGAGTATAAAAGGGATTTAATCTTACTTACAAGATATGTAGGAGAAAGATCCTACTAGAATAATTTTCCGGCTATCTCTTCCAGCTCGGAGTAGAACTCCTGACCGAAAGCAAATATAAGGGGCTCCTTTAAGAATTTGTAAACAGGTATTCCCTCTTTTTTCCCTAACACAAAAGCGTCAAGGCATATATGCCATTCGTGAAGGTTAAGGGCGGTCATGCCATTTGATAATTTTGTGACTCTTATGGGATATAACCAGCATGAGACAGGTTTTCTGAGAGAGCAATCTCCGGCATTAAAGGCCATCTCTATCCCGCAGAAGCAGTTGTCATGCTTGTCAAACTGAGTGTAAACACACTCTTCGCCCTCTATCAGCGGAGTTACGGTATCCCCGTCTGAATCAATAACAAAGGGACCCGACTCCTTAATGGAGCGGATCCCTTCTGGTCTTAGATGTTTTGAAATTGCTGACATCTCTCCGGCAATCAATTTGCACTCGTCCTCTTCCAGGGGAGCTCCGCTATCACCTATTATGCAGCATGCCCCGTGGCACTTTTGATAATCGCAGCAAAACCTTTCTGTTATGATTGCTGATGATACAAGGATGTTTCCAATTGCAATTACCGGATAATTCGTCATACTATTTCTTGGTGCCGTTCATAATAATCTCCATCTGGTTGCCCTGTGTAAGGGTGCTCTTTATGAAGCTGTTCACCTTTTCAGGAGTCATGTTTTTAAGTGCAGGCTCATAAGTTGTGTGAATGTCCTTGCCAAGCAGGAAGCGGTTTGTAAGTACAGACAACCAGTAGTTGTTTTCACGTAAATTCTGGGTGTAGCTCTTTTGCATATACTCTACAACCTTTGAGAAATCGGCCTTATCAATACCGTTTGACATTACATTGTCGATCTCTTTCTGCGCCCTTGCAAGAAGCCTGTCCTTAATAGCCACGTCTGTGTCGAAGGCATAGAGGAACATGAAATAATCTTCAGGATAGTAGTTTACAGACATATTAACGCCAACGCCGTATGTTCCGCCCTCATCTTCACGTATAGCCCTTGTAAACACCTGGTCAAATACCTGTTTTGTGATATCAGCCATAATGGTGTTTTCGACATTAAATGCAGTTTTACCGGAATATATCTTGTAAACGGACGACTTTGGAGTCTGCATCTCTTTCTCAAAATGTTTTACAATATTACCTTTAGCAGGAACATTCTTGAGGTTTTTCCAGTCCTCTTTCTTTGACTTGTTTGCCGGTAAAGATCCGATGTATGTCTCAACAAGCGGTTTGGCTGTAGCAAGATCAATATTTCCAACAAAGACAAATGTGAAGTCCGCAGCATTAGAGAAACGTTCCTTTACAATCTGTAGAGCCTTTGTGTAATCCAGTTTGTCAACATCCTGCAAAGTGAGTCTGTTTGTGTAAGGATTGTTGCTGAACAGTGTAGTTGTTATTGTGTCCTGTAAAGCCATCATAGGCTCAGCCTCCATATTCTGCAACTGGGCTTTGGTTCTTGTTATAAATGAATTGTACGCCTCATCATCTTTCCTGATATCGGTAAAGGTGAGATAAAGAAGCTGCATGAAAGTCTCAAGGTCCTTAGGGGAAGCGGCACCACCGATTCTCTCTGTATTATTTCCAATTTTAGGGTTAATGCTGACATTCTTTCCTGCAAGTCTCTTTTTGAGATCCACCGCGCTGAACTTGCCGAGGCCGCCGAGGTTGGCAACGTCGTTAAGGATCTTTGTATTCAATACATCTTCCGGAGCTGTAAGCGAATATCCTCCACGGCTTGCTGCTGTGAACATAATCTGATCCTCTTTGAAATCGGTCTTCTTAAGCACGACAGTTGCTCCGTTTGACAGAGTCCATACAACTGCACCGGTAATTGGCTCGGTTGTCTCCTTAACTACCTTGCCGGCTTTAGGGGACACAGGTACAAGCGGTTCATTGGAAACAGTCTCCTTGTATGCCTCGACAGAGTCTTTAAGTGCACTCTCGTATAGGGCAAGCATCTCCTCTTTTGCAGGAACCTTCAAACCCTCTTTCTTAGGCATCATTGTGAACATTACAACATTTTCGCGGGTCGGAAGAGATTTTGCGTATGTATTAACCTGATCTATGGTTATAGCCGGTGCAATCTGCTGCATCATGGTGTATTCCATTTCAATGCCGGGAATTGCCTCACCTGTAAGGAAATGGTTTACAATGTTATTTACATAGAACTCGTTTTTCTGGGTCTCGCGTTCCTTGTAAATCTTCTCCATCCTGCTGGTGTAGTTAGCACGTGCTCTCTCATATTCTGAAGCTGTGAAACCATACTTTCTTACTCTCTCTGCTTCGTTTACTATAGTTCTGACAGCGCGGTCGAGTTGTCCGTCCCTTGCTGAAACATTCAGCATGAAAGCGTCTTTAGTCTGAGCTATGAAAAAGTCTCCATAATCGGCACCTGCTCCTGCAAAAGGAGGGTCAGCCTTCTGAGAAAGCTCGGAAAGACGGGCGTTCATCATAGAAACAACCATACTGTTCATGTAATCTATTGCCAGTTGAGCAACTGTAGGGCGAAGTTCCTTAGGTACCACATCATGTTTGTACATGAGGTAAAACTCAGTAGAAGTGGATTCGGGATCACTTGCAATTGATATGATAGGGTCAGTGTTGTTCTCTACAGCAAACTGAGTCCTTTCGGCAGGGTCGCTTTTCTTGGGAACAGAGCTGAACAATGATTTTATCTGGTTCTCTACAGCAGCAGGATCGATGTCACCGACAACAACTATACCTTGAAGGTCTGGTCTGTACCACTTGCTGTAATAATCCCTTATATCTTTGTAAGTGAAGTTGTTTATAACATCAAGAAGGCCGATTGGAAGCCTTACACCATACCTGTTACCCGGATAAATCTCAGGAAGTACCTTTTCGTACATTCTCATAGTAGCGCTGCTTCTTGTCCTTAACTCTTCCCTTATAACTCCGCGTTCGTTGTCTATATCCTCGTCTTTTAGAGATATGGCACAAGACCAGTCATACAGAATAAGCAGACATGAGTCTATAATTCCCTGCCTTTTCACAGGCACGTTTGAAATGTTGTAGACTGTCTGGTCAAATGAGGTGTATGCGTTCAGATTTTCACCGAACTTAACGCCGATTTTTTCGAGATAAGAGATTATCCCATTTCCGGGAAAATTCTTTGAGCCGTTGAAACACATGTGTTCCAGGAAGTGAGCAAGACCTCTCTGACTCTCCTCTTCTAGAATGGAACCAACTTTTTGTACAATGTAGAATTCTGCCTGACCTTTAGGTTCAGAATTCTTGACCACGAAATAGGTAAGGCCATTGTCAAGCTTACCTGTTCTTACCTTTGGGTCCAAAGGCAGGGTCTGCGGCATCTGTGCAGATGCAAGCAATGTCATTGCCAGGGCTACCGCCAGGGTGAAAATTTTTTTCATTTTTGTGAATTGGTTTTTTAATCTAGTCTAGTCAAGGCAAATATAGGGATAATTTTGCATCATATTTGCCTTTTTATTATTTTTGCAAATACCGCATACTTTCAAATTAATACTTTTACAATTTTAAAATAGATCAAAATGAAAAAAATCAGGACATTTTTCGCAGTTTGTGTATTATCTATCTTCTCTTTTGCTACAATGAACGGGCAAGATATAGCTGCTGCAATGGAAACATACAATGCAGGTGCTACCGCATTGAATGCAAGTAATTACACATTGGCAATCGAGTCATTCAACAAGGCGATCAAGATGTTCGAATCCTTGGGCGAACTGGATGAACAGGGCACGTCTACACTTAAATCATGCAAGGAGGTATTGCCTCAGATCTATCTGAGATATGGCAAAGAGCTGGCAGCAAAGAAGGAATATGGCAATGCAATTGCTCAACTTGAAAAAGGCGTAGAGATTGCAAAGACATATATTAACCCTGAAGTTGGCAAAGAGGCAGGAGAATTAATTCCGCAACTCGTGATGGCAGAGGCTAATGATAATCTGAATCTTGGTCTTTTTAACGAGGCTATTGCCGGTTACAACAAAGCACTTACATATAATCCAAACGATTCTGATGCATATCTTAGAATAGGAATGGCACAGACAAAGCTTAACAATGAGGATGCTGCTGTCGCAGCCCTTACAAAAGCGATAGAGCTCGGAGAGAAACAAGATGCATCAAAACTTCTCTCTACTATGTACTTGAAGAAAGCTGCCAATGCATTCTCTGCAAAAAACAATGCTGAGGCATTTGCTATGGCAAAGAAGTCAAATCAGTATTTCGAAACCGTACAGGGCAACCAGATATTGGGTCTTTCTGCAATGCAGCTTAAGAAATATGATGATGCAATACCTGCTCTTGAGGCATATCTTGCACAGAGTGACAATATAAAGAATAAGACATCATATCTGTTCAACCTTGCTGCCGCTTATGAGGCAAAAGGCAACAATGCAAAGGCCTGCGGTTATTACAAACAGGTGGTTTCGGATCCAAAATACAAAGCTGCCGTTGAATATAAAATCAACAACGTGCTTAAGTGCAAGTAAAAAAATTAGAGCTTCTTGCTCCTGCTAAAAATAGGGACATCGGCATTGCAGCGGTAAACTGTGGTGCCGATGCTCTCTATATTGCCGGTCCGTCATTCGGTGCAAGGGAGTCTGCCTCTAATCCCATTGAGGAGGTAGATGCTCTCTGCAGATACGCTCACAAATATGGTGTCAGGGTCTATCTGACCCTAAATACAATCCTGTATGACATCGAGTTTGAAAGGGCATTGAAGATGGCTCATGATGCATACAATGCAGGGTGTGATGCGCTGATTATTCAGGATCTTGGTTTGTTGAATGCAGATCTTCCCCCGATACAACTTTTTGCATCAACACAGACAAACAACAGGAAGGCAGAACAGGTATCAATGCTTGAGTCGTTGGGCTTCAGCCGGGTAATCCTGGCCAGAGAGCTCTCTCTTAAACAAATTAAGGATATAAGAGCAAAAACCACCGTCGATATTGAAACATTCATTCACGGAGCCCTCTGTGTCTCTTACAGTGGTCAGTGCTATCTAAGCAGCCATATAACAGGCAGAAGTGCCAACAGAGGCGAGTGTGCCCAACCATGTCGTTCCAATTATAACCTCCTTGACGGAAATGGCAGGATTCTGGTAAAGAACAGGCCACTCCTGTCTCTTAAGGATTTGAATCTGAGCAGCCATATTAATGAATTGGTGGAGGCCGGCGTAACTTCTTTTAAAATAGAGGGTAGATTGAAGAATGCCTCTTACATAAAAAACATAGTCAAATATTACAGGGAGGTTCTTGATAATATTATAGAAAACGAAACGCTCAGCACAGAGAACACTCTGTTTATGCAGTCATCTTACGGAAAGCTGTACGGAGGCTTTACACCAAGGCCGGAACTGACATTCAACAGAGGATACACTGAACTTTTTATCGAGGGCAACAGGGTGAGATGGCAAAGTGGAGAGAGTGCAAAAAATAAGGGAGAGTATATAGGAAAGGTGGTCAACATTAAAGAGAGGAGGGGAGCTAATTTCACATTTGAATATAACTCAAAGGTTCTGTTGGAGAATGGAGACGGTCTCTGCTTTGTAACACCGTCCGGAGAGGTTTTGGGAACAAGGGCGAATGTCGTCTCAGGCAATGTCGTGACCATAAATGGGACAGAGGGTGTACCTGCAGGCTCCGAAATATACAGAAACTTCAATAACAGTTTTGAAAAAGAGCTTGAGTGCAACATGCCTGACAGGTTATTGAAGGTTTGGGTTGATTTCATATATCAGGATGGGGTATGCCGTCTGGAGGGGGAGTGTGAAGATGGGGAAAAATGCAGTGTTGTTATAGGAGGTGAATTCGGAATCGCAGAGAAACAGGAGCGTTCAAGGGAAAGCATAAAAGCGCAGCTCGGTAAAATATCAGATATATACACTTTTGAAGTTCGGGAGATAAAAGCGGATTTGCTGCCTTTCTTCCCGATATCTGTTTTAAATAATGCCAGGAGAGCTCTTGCCGGGGAGTTGAACGGGAAAAGAGGGGAGAGGATTGAGACGGAAAGAACAGAGGCCGGTAAAGAGGCATCTCTTTTACGAAGAAAGGCAGATCGCAGGATTTGTGTGCCTGAGGAGCTGGATTATAGATACAATATATCCAACAGTTTTTCAGAAGAGCTCTATAAAGCTCTCGGAGCCCGGTCTGCAGATAAGGCTTATGAGATATCCGGACCCTCATCTGTCGAATTGATGCGGTGTAAATACTGTATTCGTCATGAACTTGGAATATGTCTCAAAGATGAGGAGGGGAAAAAAACTGCCGGCCCGCTTTTCCTCGAAAATAACGGAAAAAAGTATAGACTGCAGTTCGATTGTAAAAATTGTGAAATGGTTATCTTTGGCTAAAATAATATAATGAGATTTTCAGATATTATAGGGCATGAAAAGTTGAAGCAGCAGCTTATAAAGCTTTCAAATGAAGGCAGAGTAAGCCATGCTGTGCTTTTCTGCGAGGAGCCGGGTTATGGGGCTTTAGCTCTCGCGCTTGCCTTTGCTCAATATAACTCTTGCCCTCACAAAAACGAAGAGGATTCCTGCGGTACATGCCCTACATGTAACAAATTCCGGAAGATGATCCACCCCGATCTCCATTTCGCTGTTCCGGTCAGTGCCACAAAAAAAATTACTGCTGACAAGAAGCCGGTTACGGACATGTTCATCGATGAGTGGAGGCGGGTAGTGTCCGAAAACCCTGAAATTTCCGAACAGGAGTGGTATGATACTATAGGAATCGATAATAAACAGGGTATCATTGGTGTAAACGAGGCCGGGCAGATATTGAAAAAGCTCAATTTCCGCGCTTTTGAGGGAGGAGATAAGTACATGATAATCTGGTTGCCTGAGAGAATGAATCAGGAGGCGGCAAATAAACTTCTTAAACTTATTGAGGAGCCGCCTGCAGGGACCTATATCTTTATGGTGACACAAGCCCCGGAAAGGATAATCACAACTATTCTCTCAAGATGTCAGATTATAAGAGTCATGCCTATTGAGCAGGAGATTCTGGCCAGACATCTTGAGGAGGAGTCAGGGCTCTCTGCCGAGGATGCACTCCTTTGGTCAAAGATATCAAGCGGCAGCCTTAGCCGGGCCCGGGATATGATTAGTTCAGACATAGAGGCAGGTGAAGACCATGAGATACTAATCAAGCTGTTGGATGCCTGCTCTTCAAAGGATATGACCAGGGTTATCCAGGTGTGGGAGCGGCTTGCAACATTTAACAGAGAAAAGCAAAAGGATTTCTGCTATTATGCTTTGGAATTCCTGAGGGAGTTGTATATAACCAGCCTCGGTTTGACTGAAATTGCAAACATACCGCTTCACAGGCGTGATGTTGTTGCAACCTGGGTAAAAAAGATAAAACCTTCATTTTACCAGAAAAGCTATGATGTTTTGAACAACGCATTGAAAGACATTGAGAGAAATGTTAATTCCAAGTATATTTTTGCAGATGTGAGTAATCGCTTTTTTCTATCTTTGTAGTTATTATTATGAAAGATCAAGAAATTATAAATGATTGTTCGAGGGGTTGCAAGACCTGGAAGGATCAGGACGAAGAGATCAAAGTCCGCTACAGCAAGGGATGCTGTAAGCTGAGCGTCTTTGATTGGCTTCAGGGAATCACAGACGAGCAGGCAAAGGATCTGTACGAGGTCCGCTTTAAGAATACCAGAAAATCTTACTATAAAAACACCTCTGGTCAACAGATAGAGGTTGGGGATATCGTAACCGTTGAGGCAACAAACGGCCACGATGTGGGTATAGTGACACTTTCAGGGCCTGTTATACTTGCGCAGCTAAGGCGCAACAATATAGAATCCGGTAAATTCGAGTTCAAGAAGATATACCGTAAAGCAAAGGGCCTCGACATAGAGCGGTGGCAGGAAGCGATATCCAGAGAGCACAAGACAATGATTCGCTCGAGACAGATAGCTGCATCTCTCGGATTAAGCATGAAGATTGGTGATGTCGAATTCCAGGGAGATGGCACAAAGGCTATCTTCTATTATATCGCAGATGAGAGGGTTGACTTCAGGCAGCTTATCCGTCTGTTTGCAGATGAGTTTAAGATCAGGATAGAGATGCGCCAGATAGGGGCAAGACAAGAGGCCGGACTTATAGGGGGTATTGGTGTCTGCGGACAGGAACTTTGCTGTGCAAGGTTTATGTCTGATTTTCAGTCCATAACCACGCAGGCAGCCAGATGTCAGGACTTGTCTCTTAATCCTCAGAAACTTGCGGGTCAGTGCAGTAAGCTTAAGTGCTGCATCAATTATGAGGCGGCTGTTTATATCGATGCTCACTCTACAATGCCGGTGGTAAAAGCGCCGCTTGATACTGATGAGGGGCCGGCATTCCTTGTTAAGACAGACGTCCTGAAAGGGGTAATGTGGTTCTCTTATGAGCAGAACAGCATGGCGGGAATGTTCCCTGTTACTTTCGAGTGTGTGAGAGAGATCCTGAAACAAAACCGTAAGGGTGTCAAGGTTCCCGATCTAAGACCGGACAAAGAGGCCGGGCCTGAATTCAAGAGTGCTGTCGGAGAGGGGAGTATCTCAAGGTTTGATGAGGAGAAGAGAGGGAATAGCAATAACCACAAAAAGAAAAAGAAGCAATCTCCTAAAAAAGGCAATGAGAATTAAGGACAAAGTGCTCTTATTGACTCTGGTCTCGGTCATTCTATGCTCCTGTTCAACCGATAAACCTGAACCGAGTGTACAGTGGTTCCGTCTTATCAACAGGAATGTCGGGAAAACCTACAATATCGATTTTAGCTTAAGGGTATCAAGAGCATATAAAGGGCATGAACTGCCGCTCAGGCTGGAGATTCTCTCCCCGGAAGGGAAAAGGTATGTTGACACATTGAGGATACCGGTTAACAGAGAGACTCACAATCACACAGTAAACATAATTCCAAGCGGAGTCTGGAATGACATAATCTGGCACTACAGAAAGGATGTCTCTTTTCCGGAAACGGGGAAATGGCTGTTTGCCGTTCATTATATAGACCCGGAGAAGAAAAAAGGAAAGGTAGAGGAATTAGAAATGAGGATAAAATAAGAATGGGAAAGGATAAATTAAAGAGATTCGCCGAGAATGAGACTTTCGGCAACCTGTATCAACCTGATTTCGATGAGGTGTTCAGAAGGGAGTACAGGCTGAAGGGTAAATGGAAGGAGGAGGTATTTAAAAACCAGAACCCGATAGTGCTTGAGCTGGGTTGCGGAAGAGGTGAGTATACTGTTGAGATGGCCAGGAGAAATCCTCATATAAACTATATGGGTATAGATATTAAAGGGGCAAGATTGTGGAGAGGAGCCAAGAGTGCCATTGAGGAGAAACTGGACAATGTGGCCTTTGTCCGTTGCAGGATTGAGTTTATTGAGAATCTGTTTGACAAGGATGAGATCTCTTCAATCTGGATAACATTTGCTGACCCTCAGATAAACAGAGAAAACAAAAGGCTCACAGGTCCGGTATTTCTGGAGAGATACAAAAAATTCCTTGAGCCCGGAGGAGTAATTCACCTCAAGACTGACAGCAGTTTCCTGCATGAATACACTCTTGAGCTTGCAAAGGAGTGCAAATACGAGATTATTGAGGCGAATAGTGATATTTACGGGACAGGGCGTGCTGAAGGAGTCCTCACAATAAGGACACATTATGAGGAGCATTTTCTGTCGCAGGGTTTTCCGATAACCTACATGGCTTTCCGGATTACTCAGAAGCCTCTCTGGTAGCGTACTCTATTGATCTTGCAAGTCTGAACACATCTTTTCTCATGCCGTCAAGGACAATTGGATTGTCAGTGAAATCAACGACGATTGTGTCTTCATACATCCTGAACATGCGGGTGACAGGGGACTTATGCCTGAAGGTGATGGTGTTGGCGCTCTCGGCAACTATAATGTAGTTGCTGTTTTCAAATACCTTCAATACTTTATCCCTCTCCTCGGCGAACGGCCTGTTGAGGTATGCGCGTTTTTTAATGAAACTGACAAGCGGATAAGCAAAAGAGATAACAATGAAAAAGATCAGAAGCTGTGTGCCTGTACCGGCCCTGAAAAGACTTTCGTAATTAAACTCTTTTTGTCCGGATGTAAGGGCAAATATGGTAATGATAAGAAAAAATACGATTGCCATATATACCAGGTATTTAACCACTCTTATCAAGTACTTTTTGAAATCAAAGCCACTTTTCATAATTGTTTAGATTTAAGAAACGATAACATTATCAACGCAAAGCTAAATAAAAATCTTAAATTTGTTTGTTATTAAGAATAAATAAAGTCAGAGACATGGAAAACGAGAAAAAATTAAAAAATCTGGTTATTGTTCTAGCAGTAGTTGCTGTTTTACTTGCTGCATTTCTTGCTTATATCTGGATTGACAGGAGTAAAATGGTAGGAGACCTGACTATTGAAAAGGAACAATTGACAGAGCAGACAGAAATGCTTAAGGAGGAGTATGCAACGCTGACTACTAATAATGACAGCCTTAACGTACAGCTATCCAGAGAGCGGGAGAAGGTTGACCAACTTATAGAGAGAGTCAAGAAAACTGAGGCTACCAACAGGTATAAAATCCGTCAGTATGAAAAAGAGCTCGGCACACTGAGGAGTATAATGAGAAGTTATATTGTACAGATTGATTCGTTGAACACTCTCAATACGCATCTGAGAAAAGAGACAGCTGCCGCAAAGGATGAGGTGAAGCAGACCAAGCAGAAGTATGAGGAGCTGCAGACTACCACAGATGAATATGCGCGTCAGGTACAGAAAGGGTCGGTCCTTAAGGGAAGAGGCATAAATATGATTGCCATCACAGCTTCAAACAAGGAGACAGACAGAAGCAGCCGTGCAGTTAAACTAAAAACCTGCCTCAATCTTGTTGAGAATACAATTGCCGCCAAAGGGCCAAGGAAAGTTTATATAAGAGTTAAGGGGCCGGACGGAATCCTTATGACGGGAGCAAGTCAGCAGATTTTCAATACCAGCGGGGACCAGATGATATACTCGGCTGTTCGTGAGGTTGATTATCAGGGAGCTGAGCTGGAAGTTTGCATATACTTTGCCAATAATGCCCCTTATGTAAAAGGTGTCTACAATGTGGACGTTTACACCGAAGAGGGTAAACTCGGGTCGGCAGACCTGTTGCTGAGATAGTTTGGCCGGAATTTACATACACGTTCCGTTTTGTTCACGGTTTTGCAATTACTGTGATTTTTACTCGGTAAAGCAGACCGGACGAATAGGTGCTTACATAGAATCTCTCCTTTGTGAAATAGAGCAAAGGAGAGATTTCTTTATTAAGTGTAATGTCACTCCGGCGACTCTCTACATTGGAGGAGGAACGCCTTCGCTGTTGTCTCCGGATCAGATATCGCTCATCACAGAGAAGATTTGCAGCTGCTTCGGTATCTCCTCCGTGGACCACTTCCGGGAATTTACGGTAGAGGTCAATCCGGACGATGTTAATAAGGATTATCTGTTGCGTCTGTCTTCAATTGGTGTGAAAAGGCTCAGTATGGGCATCCAGTCTTTTGATGATGAGGACCTGCACTGGATGAACAGGCGCCACGACTCTGCTATGGCCAGGGAGGCCTATTATATTGCAAGGGAGTGCGGATTTGCGAATATAAGCCTTGATCTTATTTTCGGTTATAGTTTATTGTCGGAAGAGAAGTGGGTCAGAAATATAGAGACAATTCTCTCTCTGAGGCCGGAGCATATATCTTCATATCAGTTGGGAATTGAGAAAAACACAAAACTGGGAGCTCAATTTTCCAGGGGAGAGTATTCTCCTTTGTCTGATGAACAGAGCTACTTACAATACTCAACCCTCCAGGGAATGCTGGAAGGTGCAGGTTACAGGCAATACGAAATCTCAAATTTTGCATTGCCCGGGTTTGAGGCAATACACAACAGCTCTTACTGGGATTACTCTCCCTATCTGGGTTTGGGCCCCTCCGCCCACTCCTTTGACGGAGATACAAGAAGCTGGAATTGTGCAAGTATCATTAAGTACACAAATTCCCTGCAAAACGGGAAGAGGTGTTTTCAGAGCGAGCGACTGACATCCGGAGACAAATTCAACGAGAGAGTGATGCTCTCATTGCGGCGTGTGGAGGGTCTCGACATAAAATCCCTTAAGGAGTTGTCTCTGATGGATGATTATGCATCCTTTACAAAACAGTTGAAAGATTTGTTGAGGCAAGGTCTTGTTGTTGAGGAGGGAGACAAAATAATAATCCCGTCTGACAAACTTTTCATATCAGACGGGATTATAAGGGATCTATTTATATAATCAGCAGATTCCGTTTGCCCTGCAGTATGCTGTAACAGCTATTACTGCAAATCCTAGGAATATAAATGTTGCGTATACATAAGCCACAGCCTTCCATCTGTTTAGCCACTTAGAGTTATTCATACCTACAGTCTGGAAAGCACTCCAGAAGCCGTGTGTAAGATGGAACCAAAGAGCTCCGAACCATACAAGATATAATATAACTATTGCAATATTCCCAAATGTAAGTTCCATAAGAGCGTTTACATTCTCTGCCTCTCCGCCTGTAAGTTCGGGAAGTTGCATCTTTGCCCAGAAGTGTGTAAGGTGGAAAGTAAGGAATCCTAACACGATAATTCCCAGAACAAGCATGTTCTTTGATGCCCAGGAGTCTGCCTTGCCTTTGTGGGTCACTGCATACCTCTCTCTTCCGCGAGCCTTGAGGTTTGTAAGTGTAAGGAAGAAGGCATAGATTATATGTATAATGAAACCGGCTGCAAGAACAGGTACCATAGCAACTACTACCGGTGAACCCATAATCATTATTATTGTGTCGAACGACTCAGGACCAAGGATATAGGCTGAGTTTGCAAAGAGGTGGACCAATAAGAATAAAATAAGAAAAAGTCCGGTGATGCTCATTATGAGTTTCTTTCCGATCGAGGATGTAAAAATGTTTCCCATGTTACTATGATTTAATTTTTCGCTCTTTTAAAGTGGCTGCAAAGATAAGTCCTTGCTTGGTAATTTCATAATATTTAGCTACTTTTGTTAAGTTCAGTTAGTGTAATTAATGCTTTTAACACTTAATAATTAATGAAATACAAACGAGTCTTGCTGAAATTAAGCGGAGAGAGTATCGGCGGCGGGCAAGGAACAGGTATTGATGAAAATATACTCGCCCAATATGCAAAAGATATTCACGAGATAGTCTCTTCCGGAGTTGAAGTTGCGATTGTCATCGGCGGAGGTAACATATTCAGAGGCCTTTCAGGAGTTGGTAAGGGCTTTGACAGAGTCAGGGGCGATCAAATGGGAATGCTTGCAACAATAATAAACAGCATAGCCTTATCTATGGCAATCAAATCTGAGGGTACACCGGCGGAGGTTTATACATCTACACCGGCAGAGCCATACGGAATATATTACAATAGGGACAAAGCCTTGAAAATGATGCAGAGCGGAGGAGTTGCCATCATCGCAGGCGGCACCGGGAATCCTTTTTTTACAACAGATTCTGCTTCAGCACTTAGAGCAGCTGAGATTGGGGCAGATGCGCTGCTTAAGGGTACAAGGGTTGACGGGGTCTATACTGCAGATCCGGAAAAGGATCGCAATGCGGTGAAGTATAATTCACTTACCTTTGATGAGGCATTGGACAAAAATCTCAGAATTATGGATCTCACAGCTTTTACCCTTTGTAAGGAGAATAAGATACCAATTGTAGTATTTGATGTAAATACAAAGGGAAACCTCTTCAAGATCGTCAAAGGAGAGGAGATTGGTACAATTGTTACAGACAAATAAACGAATTCTAATCATAATAAAATGGATATCAGTAAACAAAAAGAGGTTATTACAGCAGCCAAGGACAAAATGAGCAAGGCTATTTTTCACCTGGAAGAGGAACTAAAGACCTACAGGGCCGGAAAGGCTAATCCTGCCGTTTTCCACAATATCATGGTAGATTATTACGGCAATCCGACACCTATTCCCCAGGTAGCAAGTATCACTACTCCTGACGCAAAGACTATGCTAATTCAGCCATGGGACAAAAAAATGATCCCGGCCATAGAAAAAGCGATCATGGTGGCAAATCTCGGCTTCACTCCACAGAATAATGGCGAGCACGTAAGGATTAATGTTCCGCCTCTCACAGAAGAACGTAGAAAAGATCTTGTAAAGAAGGTGAAACAAGAGGGTGAGAACGCAAAGATCAGTATCCGTAACGCCCGTAGGGATGGAGTTGACTTGTTGAAGAAATATCAGAAAGATGGACTTCCTGAAGATCTCGTTAAAGATGGAGAGACTGTCCTGCAAAAGGATACAGATAACTTCAATAAAAAGGTTGACGAGATACTTGCTCTGAAAGAAAAAGAGATAATGACTGTATAAAGATGTTTATCAAGGGATTCAAGGCTGCATTATGCAGCCTTTTTTGCAAAGCGGTAGTAGTTGCTTTTATCGTAACATCCTGCAAAACCGCACAGATAGAGGGTCCGCAGGAGTCGTACCTTCCTTCAGGGTTATCTCCTGCAATGTCTGAGTTTCCTTTGCAGGTAGAGCTCGATGTGAAAAAGCTGGAGAGTGCTGTCAACAGTAAAATGAACGGCTTATTGTATCAGGGAGACAATATATCGGGGGAGGATCTCTCTGTAAAGATATGGAAAGGGGGACAGTTCATGTTCTTTATCACCAACAATGAGATAACCTACAAAGTTCCGTTAAAGATCTGGTGCAGGTTCGGCTGGAAAATGGAGAAGTTCGGGGTGACTCTCTCTGATCACTACGAGGCTGCAGGAACGATATCCCTTGTATACAAGACCACTGTTAATATCGATCAGAACTGGAATCTGGTTTCAAAGACAATATCTTCCGGCTATAACTGGCTGGAGAAGCCTAAGGTCAAGGCAGTCGGTGTCACAATCCCGGTTACACCGGTAGTCAATCTGGCTTTGTCATACTTCCAGGGGACAATCAGCGAACAGATAGACAAGGTGCTTTATGAGAGTGTTCCATTGAAGAGCTATGTGCAAACAGCCTGGGACGAGATGCAGAAGCCATATCTATTGAGTGATTCAAGCAACTTATGGTTAAAGATTACTCCCAAGGAGCTGTATCTGTCACCTTTTACCACAACCGGAAATAAGTTGAATCTAACAGTTGCTTTTTATGCACAACTCGAATCCCTTTTCGGGGCACAGCCTGCAGTTTCAGAGAAAATCCCGCTGCCCCAGCTTAAAACCATACAGAGACAGCCGCAGCAGTTCAATATTAATATTGCCGCGGACGTGACATTTGCAAAAATGGCCGAGATGGCTAAAGGGCAGTTGCTGGGAAAGAGTTTTACCGAAGCCGGTAAAACGGTTAAAATAGACAACCTTTCAATATACAGCAGTGCCGGAAGGGCTGTCGTGGTTGCAGATGTAAGCGGATCTTACAAGGGAAGAGTGTTTTTCACAGGTAAGCCTGTCTACAATCCGGAAAAAAGAACTCTCGAGATAGCCGAACCTGAGTTTGATATCAAGACCAGGAATGCACTTCTCAAATCTGCCAACTGGCTTATGCACGGGATGATACTGAAAAAAATTGCTCCTATGCTGACCTACCCTTTAGATGAAAGTCTGAATATGGCTAAAAAGGAGGCAAATGATATGATAAAAAGCTACGAGGTGTACAAAGGGGTCCATATAGCAGGTGCTTTGGACTCGTTAAGTGTCACCAGTGTGGATATGATTCCCGGAGCAGTAAGGATTGGTGCTAATGTAAAAGGAAACGTTGCCCTGAAGGTTGACGACCTGAAGTTTTAAAACAACTTATTGTTGATGCTTTAGCCTGAGAAAAGTTACATCCCATATATGGGTCTCCTTATAGAAACGGGTTCCTTTGCGGCGGCGGTTGCCGTCATAATGCCCCACATATTTTATATCCAGTTTATCGGCGATATTAGCAGGAAGCAAGGTGTCCGCCATTCCGTGAGTAAGTATTACACATGGTAAGGCATTGAAGACCGCCGCCGAATCCTTTATGTCAAGTGGCCGGATTGTTCTGTGTGCATCATAGACCTGCTCAATTCTCAGCTCTTTTCCCGAATCATGATAGAACTGAATATTCGTGAGTTCCGGCATCTCCCGGGTCTTGCCTAGTCCGTTAAAGTCGGGATTGTTTATAATACCTGATATGGACGGCATCATAAATAGTATGATAAATGAAAACATAACAGAGACTCCGTAGATAAACCTCACAGGGTTTGGCTTGATGCATGAGTTAATCACCAGGAAGAGTCCGAGAGCGAAGGAAAAGGCGGTAATTGCAACAAATGCAGGAACAGTCATGTCCGACTTGTATGGAGCCCCGTCGCGGAAAAGAAAGATATAAACCAGAACAGGTATGGCGAATGAGATAATGCTAAGTGGTATTGTGTTTATATAATATATCCATCTTCTGAATCCGTTTTTTTCAGAGATATTTTCTGTCCAATAACGGACTATATGCCCCATGGCAAGAGCTGCAGGAATAAGCATAGGTAAGAGATATCTCGTTTTCTTCTCAGGGAGCAGGGAGAGTGTAATAACTATGAGAACCATCCACAACAGGGCAAAGGTATACTCCTTAGGGTTTGACAATCTTTTTCTCCAGTAACCGACAAAAAGAGTTGTAAGGCAAAGTATAACCCAGATTCCTGCTTCAAGCGGAAAGCCATAATAGTAATACCAGGGTCTTGTATTGTAGTTTGTCCAGTTTTGTGACTCTTTGCCGACAGTTTTCAGAAGGTCTCCCGGATTTTCCAGATAAATGTAGAGATACCACCATCCACCAACTATTAAGGCTATACCAATCAGCAATAAGATTCCCGGCCACTTCCCTTTCAGACTTACCTTGTATATAATCAGATAGGCAATTATAAACGGCAGCAAGAGGGAGAAAAGGCTCACCGGTCCCTTACTCATAAAAGACAAACCTGTGAAGAGTCCGGATATAATAAACGGCCATATAGAGTGGTTCCCCCCTTTTAATGCTTTTAATAGAAAAAATATTGCACCTAACATGAATGAGTGGCAGTAAATGTCCCAGGTTGCCGTCCTTCCCATAAGTATGATATTATAGGAGGTGCATATCAGCAGAGTCACTGTCATTGCATATTTTCTGTCTGATGTCAGCTCAAACGCAATCAAATAGAGCATTATCACAAGAAATGCAGCGGCAGTTGCGGCCATACAGCGCTGTGCTGCAATGTTGTCCGGAGAGAGAATCTCTACAGTCGCTGCAAGCCATGTCGGCAGAGGTGGTTTCTGAAGCCGGGTGACCCCGTTCATTGTCGGGATCAGCCAGTTGCCGTCGTAAACCATCTCCCGGGCTGTCACAATATTTCTGGATTCCATGATGTCTGTGTTCAGATAGCCGTTGTTTACGAAAAACGTACACAAACAAAGGAGTAATAAAATTATACCATGCCGGGCTCTTTTCATGGTTGACTCAAATTTAATAATTTGACACCTTGAATGTATAACTCTTTTGAAGAAAATAGCTTACAAAAACAGTTATCACAGAGACAATCATGTTTGATATCGAAGGGAAGATATTCATCAGGTCCACAAATAGCTTCAAACCGAAATAATTAATCAGGATATTGACCCCGTATACGATCAGATATCTGAATAACTGCCTGTGTCCCCTTAGGTCGGATTCGCTGAATGTTACATACTTCTGCAGCAGGAATCCACTCAAGAGTGTTATCGGAAACTTTATTGCAAAGGATGCTATATGGGAGCTGAGTGTAAAGATTCCGAGATGCAGCATCTGCTGCTGAAGAATGAAGTTGTAGATCAAAAAATACAGAACCCAGTCAAAAACAAGATTTGCCACGCCGGTTACTCCATACCTGAAGAACTGAAGTGGCATATATCTTTTGAAAATGGGATAAAAGAGGTCTATGAACTCTCTTATCCATAATCCTGTTGTCTCCAGGATATTTTCAATCTCTTTTTTGAATTTCATCCTACCAGTCGGGGAGTGTTTAACTCTCCAAAGATAGATTTTATTCTTTAATGAATGATGTCTTGAGTTTTAATATTTCAACGGCACTTCTCGGGATATTCATGTTGCTTTCGTTGTACTCAATGCTGTTGTCACTTTTTATAAAAATCAGAGAGTCACCCTTGGCTTCGGGAAGTATAAACTCCCTTCTTTCACCGTCAGGACATGCAAAGTCGGCTTTGTATTTCATGACGAGAATATTAGACTTGACATACCACTCACCTTTGAGGACACATGCAATATCCCCCTGCCACAATAGTGAACCGTTAAGATCACCATTGTCGGTAAAACTCAACTGAGTATAAGGCATATCCGATAAACCCGCGGTACTTATCTTATATTCAACACCTTTCTCTAGCAGCCTGGTTTGTGCCTGAATGTTCAGGTTTACTGTGATCTGATCTCCGCTTGTTAACTCTATAGCTTGTCGGTTTTCAACAATAAATTGTCCTGTAGCCTTATCAAAAGTGAACGGCTTGGTTAAAAGGTAAAACTTGTTGTTATAACTTATCTGGATATTCAGGATATTGTATGTGAACGAAATTACATTTGACGCAAGACGGGCACTACCGGTGTTACTGCTGTAATACCTCAGGTTCCCGAAATCCACCTCGCTCCCGTTTATCATCAGATTGCCTGTCCACTGGGAATCATATAAATCCAGAAAACGGTAGTCCTGATTTGTCGTTATCAGATACTCCTCTCCAACCTTTTTCCATGAGCCATATACTTGGCTGTATGATGTATCTCTCGGTTCATCTTTTTCACAAGAAAAAACTACCAGCGCAGCAAAAATTGCAAATATAAAACGTTTCATAAATCTTAAAATTGCTATGTTTTAGTAAGATGCAGCCGGAGTATAAAACGTTGCTCCAGAATCCTGTTTTTTATTTTACTTAAGCTTTATAGACAAAAGCATTTATATGCATACCCGCTCCCACAGAGGCGAACACGATAATGTCTCCCTTACTGATTGATTGGTTGCTTATTTTACCCTTTACAATCAAGTCATACAGAGTAGGTAGTGTGGCAACAGATGTGTTTCCGAGGTATGATATAGTCATTGGCATGATATCTTCTGGAATCTCTTCTATGTCATATAGCTTATAGAACCTCTGAAGAATAGCATCATCCATCTTACCGTTAGCCTGGTGAATAAGAACTTTCTTAATGTCGCCTACTGAAAATCCGCTTTTCTCAAGGCACTCCTTCATTGCTTGGGGAACATTCTCCAAAGCATACTGGTAAAGCTTCCTTCCGTTCATCTTTATAAAAATGTCCTCAGGATTTTCATACTCTTTATTGAATGATTTGTCCATATAGAGCATCTTTGAGTAGAGGAAGGTGTCCGATCTCGTCTTATGGGCAAGCATCCCGATTGGGGTGTCACTCTCAACGGCTTCAAGTATGGTTGCTCCCGCTCCGTCGGCATACAACATACCGTCCCTGTCGTGAGGGTCGTATATCCTTGATAGAGTCTCTGCTCCGATTACCATAACCTTTTTTGCGTCACCGGATTTTATATAGTAGTCTGCCTGAATCATTGCCTGAAGCCATCCAGGACAACCGAACAATATGTCATAAGCTACTGTGGCAGGATTCTTAATACCCAATATGTGTTTTACTCTTGCAGCAAGAGCCGGAACGCTGTCGGATTTTCTATTGTTATATTTTATGTCTCCGAAATTGTGTGCAACTATTATATAGTCAAGTTCTTCTCTGTCAAAACCTGCTGATTTCAAGGCCTCTTCAGCTGCTAAAGCTGCAATATCCGAAGCTACCAAATCATCAGTTACATATCGCCTCTCTGCAATTGTGGATATATCCAGAAATTGCCCAATAATCTCATTATTAGTTTTTTTAATTTTATTTCCGGTTGCATCAAAAAACTCAGTCGAGAGAAAATCTTCGTTTTTTATGCATCTCTCAGGAATATAGCTCCCGCTACTAGTGATAATGCTGTAGGTCATAAGGTTTTAGTTGGTTTTAATATTAATCACGCCATAAAGATAGGCCTTTATGGGATATTATCTGCGAAACTTACATTTTTTTATACAATAATACTCAGGGCAGCACCTATAACAAGCACAATAGCTATTGACAAAGAGTAATTAAATGACAGCAAGAAAAATTTAAGGGTGGTCTTTGCCCATCGCTGTCCGTAAACTCTCTTGAGCATGATCAGAAGATATGTAAGAATTGCCAATATAAATACGAAGTCTATCTGAAGCCCGACCCATTCGAATACCATTGAAACAATCAACAATATAAAGGCAAGTGAATGAAAATACATAGAGAATACAAGATGATCGCTGTAGTGCCGCTTGCTTCTGAAGAATAGCATTTTAAGAAACAGAGCAAATAGAGGCATAAGCAAAAACATTGAATATGAAGTATTCTTTTGAATCTTTCCGAGTAACTCGTTGGAGTCAAGATGCCCGGTGTTGATCTTTACAATATTTCTATAGAAATTTTTTGTAAATCTGTTCGAATCAGGGTACTTGTATGCAATGTACTTTTCGATGAGGTTTTCCGGATGCGGGGAGGCCTTTATCTCGTTTAGCATACGGGTTTCTGTGGTGTCTTTGCCTGTTCTTGGGGTGGATATACCTGCAGTAGAGATTTCATTTGCAATACTGTCCTCAAATATGACAGATCTGTCGGCTGACTTATTGCTCTCTCCCACATTAAAAGAGAGAAGCAGGAAATACAAAAAGCTGACAAAGAGGAAGAATTTTACCGGAAAAACATATCTAGCCCTCTTGTTGCTTGTGAAATTGACAACGATCCTGCCTGGAATAAAAAGATCCTTGAAAGTTGTCAGAACTTTGCTGTCAAAGTTGAACATACTTGCAAGGAAGTCCATGAAAAAATGGTGAATGTGCGCTCTCTTGAATGAGTTGTCCTGCCCGCAGTTCGGGCAGTAGTTATAACTTGACGAATATTTGAAATCGCAATTAGGACAAATCGTTTCCTCTTTCTCTGTTGATTCCATATTGTTATTTTTTGTGGCACAGATTTTTCTAAGTTGCTGATTTACTGATGTGCTCAGTATTGTAGAGAGTTTGTAAAAGACACAATATCAGAGAATAAGAAAAATCTGTGCCACAAAAATAAAAAATTAAAACGAAATCTTTACCGGACGAATCATATTTACCGGATCGAAAATTTTATCCAGCTGTTCTTTTGTTAAAAGCTGCTTGTCAAGAACAAGTTGATATACGCTGCACCCTTTTTCCAATGCCTCTTTAGCGACCTCCGTGCTGTTTGCATAACCGATAAAAGGTTTCAGGGCAGTCACGATTCCTATTGAATGTTCAACAAGGTAGCGACAATGCTCTGCATTGGCAGTGATGCCGTCTATGCACTCAGTCCTGAGTGTGTCAAATGCTCTTTTCAACCACAGGGCTGATTCAACAAGACTGTGGACAAGCACCGGTTCCATAACGTTGAGCTCGAGCTGTGCTGCCTCTGAGGCCATTGTTATTGTAAGGTCATTGCCGATTACTCTGAAGCAGACCTGGTTAACCACCTCCGGTATAACAGGATTTACTTTACCCGGCATTATTGAAGAGCCCGGCTGTTTCGGGGGCAGGTTGATCTCCGCAATTCCTGTACGCGGCCCGGAAGACATAAGACGAAGATCGTTACATATCTTTGATAGTCTTATTGCAATCATCTTGAGAGCGGAAGAATATGAAACCATTGATGAGGTGTCATGTGTAGCCTCTATGAGGTTGTCGGCAAGTTTTACTTTCCAGCCGGAAATCTCTTTGAGGAACTGAGTGCATGCTTCAGCATAGCCCGGCTCGGCAGTGATACCGGTACCGATAGCGGTTGCCCCCATGTTGATTATAAGAAGTTCTTTAGCTGCGCTCTCCAAATGTTTTAGTTCATGTTTCATTGAAGATGCATATGCGCCGAAACTTTGTCCCAGAGTCATAGGTACTGCATCCTGAAGCTGTGTTCTTCCCATCTTAAGAACTTTGGCAAACTCACTCTCTTTATTTGTAAATGAATCTATCAGTTTTTCGAGTGATTTTATAACCTCCTGATGTATCATATACAGACCGAGATGCATTGCGGTAGGGTATGCATCATTTGTCGACTGAGCCATATTGACATGATCGTTGGGATGGCAGTGTGAATATTCTCCTCTCTCTTTTCCCATAATCTCAAGAGCTCTGTTGGCAATAACCTCATTAGCATTCATATTCATGCTTGTTCCGGCACCACCTTGTATCATATCGACAGGGAATTGCTCTGTGTGTTTACCATCAATAAGTTCCTGACATGCAGCAACAATAGCGTCTTTTATCTGGTTATCTATCAATCCCAATCTGTGATTTGCCAGTACAGCAGACATCTTGACCATACCGAACGCCTTTATGAATTGAGGGAATTCGGACAGAAGCTGTCTGCTGATATCGAAATTCTCAATACACCTTAGAGTCTGTACTCCGTACATAGCAACTGAAGGTACCTCTTTGTCACCCAGAAGGTCGTGTTCCAGACGAGTTGCACCTTCTGCTTTTACTTGATATTTTTTCATTATGATTACTATTTATAATTAAATACCTCCACAAAGATATATAATTATAATCAAAACGAATAAATATGATTTTATATTGTAATAAAATCAGGCGATTGGCTTTATCTGCGGACTTTGAAAATCAAATATTTGCGGATCAAAAAGTTGAGTGCAAGTCCTATTGCCGTCGCAATGGTTTTAGAGTAGACAGGAGCAAGCCCCATGTTGATAAAGCCTTTGGTGGATCCCAGATCAATTGCAGCAATTACAGTTATTGACAAGAAATAGATTATATACTCTTTCCACCCTTTCCAACGGGCATTCTTATTAAAGAGAAAGTTGACGCACAGGATATAATTAAGAACGGCTGCAGAGTAAAAGGCTATAACAGTCGAGACCCCGATACTCATTGTCTTGATAAGCAGCAGGAAGAGTAACAGGTTAAACAGGGCAGAAACACCTCCGATTATCAGATAAATCAGAAATTGAAGGGAGATATTCTGATAAGGGGCGTTGTATTTGAAAATACAGTAAAGAGCACGGACACCATCTTTCCATCCAATCTTTTTACCCTCTTCGTATGTCCTGCCATAGTAAGAGATGCCAACTTCATAAATTCTTATTTTCGGTATTCTGGAGATTTTCCCGGTAACCTCCGGTTCAAAACCAAATCTCTTCTCTTTGAGCTTAAGAGACTGTAGCATTTTTGTATCAAACAGCTTGTAGCATGTCTCCATATCGGTCAGGTTGAGGTTTGTGAACATATTTGATACCGAAGTGAGGAACCTGTTACCTATTGTATGCCAGAAAAAGAGTATCCTGTGAGGGTTACCGCCCATGAACCGGGAGCCGTAAACAACGTCTGCAAAACCTTTCAATACAGGTTTGAGAAGATCGTTATACTCCTGCGGGTCATATTCCAGATCCGCGTCCTGAATTACAGTGTACTCCCCTGTAGCCATTGAAATGCCGGTATGCAGTGCAGCTCCCTTTCCCATATTAATTTCGTGCCGGTGGTAGCGGATATCCATATCAGGATTTGCATTCATATATTTTAGAATAGCACTCTCGGTATCATCTGTCGAGCAGTCATTGACAATGATTATCTCTTTGTCTGTTCCGCCCACAAGAATAACCTCCCTTATCTTGTTCAGAATAAGGTGTATGGTTGAACCCTCATTGTATGCAGGGATTATGATTGATAGCTTCTTTATCATTTCTGTAACGGCTGCTTGCTGTTTAATAATTGATTATAAATTATGGTCATTGGATCATTCGGATAACTAAGTGAGAAGGTTGTGACTGCTTCCCGGAGTCTCTGCCATTCTTCAAGTTTCAGGTAAATCTGCAGCAGGTCAACTCTTGCGCTATAATAATCCGGGACATACTCCAGTGCCTTCAGGAAGGCGGTTTCAGCCTCACTGTACCTCTCTGCGCTTAACAGGAAGTGACCATAGTAATACCAGGCAACATGCTCAAAGTTTCTGCAATCAATAGCCTTTTTGTAATAAATCTCTGCCTCTTTTGGATCTCCGGCAGCTCCTTTAAGTATGCCAAGGTTAATGTAAATATAGGAGTAGGTAGGGTTAAATGACGCGGCTCTAAGCAACGCTGTCTCTGCTTTTTCAAATTCTGCAACTTGCATCAGAGCAACCCCGTAGTTCATCCACCCCCGGCCATTTTCCGGACTTTTTTCCGTTACATCAGACCAAAGAGTCAAATCGTTGTGCCAGACTTTATTTCGCTGGTACACGCCAAATGCATTGCCCCCGAGGAAGAGGAGAATTATTACAGCTAAAGTTTTTTTCCCGTTGTTACTTGTATAGGCATTTGGGAAAAATTTATCTATAAAAAATTTTACCCCAAATATCACTGCTATGCCAAGACCAAGATATGGTATATAACACCGGTGGTCGTTCAGCACTTCTGCATAAGGCATAATTGAAGAAGTTGGCAGCAGGGAGATGAGAAACCAGAGCAATCCGAATGAAATAACCCGGGTTTTCTTGTTCTTGGATGTTTTTAAAGCAAGAAAAATGACTCCCGCCAATAATATTATACCGGTGATTGCCCTGTTGTCTGTTATGGATGTAAATACTTTCCAGTCAGTATCTGCCGAGAGGTTATATGGAATCAGATATGTGACAAGATAGTGGCAAATCACAAATGGTTGTGTAATCAGATAGTTATAGCTGCTTGTGTTGTCTCCGCCTGTTGTCCAGGTGTCAGGTATCATAATCTTATAGAATATGTAATATCCGACTGTAAGGAAAATTGAAGGCAATGTCTTAATCAGAGATCTCTTGAGTTTTTTAAACTCTTCACTCTTGTAAAAGCGAAGCAGATCCATATTCTCCTCAAAGATTAAAAGATAGAGCAGGAGTAGCGGGGCAAACACAAAGGTCATCTCTTTTGCAAAGAAGCCTATAAGTGGAAAAATAAGGTAAAGGTGATATTTTTTCCATGTTCCCCCTGCTAAATAAGCCAGAAGCCCGGCTAGGACAAACATGGCAGAGTCAATCTCAGCTCTCTGGAATATGTAGTTTACCGTCTCGGCGTTTGCGCAAAGCAGTCCGAAGGAGGTTGCGACAAGCAGTGCCCAGTACTCTTTTCTTCCCTGGAACCCGCTTTTCTCAAGTATTATTTTTGTCAGGAAGTAGAGAAGAATACAGACAAGTATATGGGTTATGAAGATGTGTATGTGGAAAACCCGAGTTCCTCCATCTCCGGAGAGTTTCAGGTCGATGGCATTTTCAATGGTTAGATAAGGCCGGTATGACTGATTGGTCGGTAAAGTACTTATTGTCTTTCCGTCAACGATAAACTTATAAATGTCTATATCCCGTATTGCCGGATTATTTACAATTGTGTGATCATCGTCAAAGTGAAAGCTGTTATCGAAATGGTTTGAATACGCAAGAAGAATTGCCATAAAGGCAGCGAGGGCAAGGAGTATTATGTTGCCGGTTTTCTTTTGTTTCATAAAATCTCTAAAGTTTAACTATACGAAATATAGCATTAATATGTTACACAAATTTATTTTATTGCCATTTTTGCAGAAACAACAATCCTTATGAAAAACAACTATATTGCTATTATTCTTTTCATTTCCCTACAAATATCATGTCTGAGTGCTTTTGCTCAGTTCAAAGATACTGATACAAGTGCAATATGGCAAATTGCTTATAAGGAAACTTTCAGGGACAATCTTAACTATAATAAAAGATATTCTGACCAAATTGCGGTAATAAAAGAGAAGGGAAAAAGCGATCCGGTTTCATCCAAAGAGATCGATGTGCTTTTTGTAGGAAGTTCATCATTCCGGGGGTGGAGAACTGTTTACCAGGATATGGCTCCGCTGAATGTCGTGAATAATGGTTTCGGAGGTGCAACCATAAGGGATATTCTCTATCATTATGATATAGTGGTGAAGCCCTTTAAATTCAAAAAGGTGGTATTGTATGTGGAAAACGATGTCTCTCCAAGTCAGACAATAAAACAGTACGTTATTTTTGACCTATTCCGAACCTTTGCATCCAAAATTGCCGCAGACTATCCTGATGCCACTCTTTACATAGTCTCTCTCAAGCCCTCTGTAAAGAGAGCGGACATGCTCGAGAGGCAGACAGCCCTTAATGGTATGCTGAAGGACTATGCTGACAATATGCCTAAGATTGAATACATTGATGTCGCTTCAAAAATGATGACTCCGCAAGGTGTCGACCCGACTCTTTTTATCGGTGACAAGCTTCATATGAATGCAAAAGGTTACCAGCTCTGGACAGAAATAATAAAACCATATCTTATTAAATAGTATTTGCTTATTGTTTATATTTACACCGGTAAATCACAAAATTTTGAAGCTATGAAAGAGGATATCCAAAAATCCGCACCTTGCGGAGCAATCTACGGGCTTGGCCTGATAGGCGCAGCTATTTACTTTATCGCTCAAGCAACATCGTTTTGGGCAGGAGTCCTTGGTTTCCTTAAAGCAATAATCTGGCCGGCCATTATGGTGTACGAGCTGTTCAAACACATGGCTGTCTGATAATCAGATTCCAAGAATGTGTTTTATCGCGTCAACCGGGGTGAAGGTTCGTCTTGATGTTGATTCGAGATCGTGTTTCTCCTCTTCGAAAATACGGCGGAGAAAAATAGGAAATGCTTCTCCGACTTCTATCAGGTGACCGTCATTGTCGTAAAATCGGATTGTCCTCTGTCCCCATATTTCGGTGTTTATTTCATGCAGAAATCTCACATTGTTGCTTTTCAGCTTTTGAAATACTTTGTCAAACTCCTCGGTTTCGAAGCATAATTCGAAGCGGCTAGGAAGGTTTGGATCGGAGATTTTGTCCATTCCTAAAGTGCGTGGAATAATGCTTTGATCCATTATTTGCCATAAGGCGAAGCCCTCCTTGAATGTGAAATTCATGTCGCCGTTGTTCATCACTACTGTCATTCCCAGAATGTTAACATAGAAATCGCGTGCCTTAAGTGCGTCCTTAACAAAAAGCACGGGGGTGCAATTTTTTAAATCCATTTATCTTGATTGTTTTGTTGTACAAATATAATAATATGATTAAGTTGCATTGAAGACATAAGTTTTAAAGACACTGGTTTTTCTTAATTGGTTCCCGGTAGCCGCTTTTATACTGTAGAAAAATACTGTCTCAGGGCTGTCCATCCTCAGTCGCTAGCTCCCTCCGGCTGAATGCCCTGAGACAGTATTTTTCCACTAATATATTAGCGGCATCAGAGAATAAATTGTCGAGGCTTATATTTTCACAAAACAACCAAGGTCTTTTTCGGTCTAATTGCCCGGCACTTTGGCGCAGTTTGAGGTATGTACCTATATAGCAGCTGCTTACAAATCGCATTTTTTGAACATCTTTTGAAAATCCAAATAATACGTTTCTAGAACGCCTTAAAATCAGGCACATACCTCAAACTGCGCCAAAGTCCCCCCTTTTTTTCACTTTCTCACTTCTCGCTCTCCACTCATCACTTCTCACTTATCCCTCTACGTTGTCAGGACTTGTCCGAAAACAACAACCGGTGTAAATAGGAAAGCCCCTAAATAAAGAGTCGTAAGATGTTTTTTATAAAAAGTGTAATTATATCGCTGTAACTTTATGAATACCAAGGAGGAAAAAGATTGACTAATAGATAAATATACTTTTATATATAAAGATATATTTATAAATTCACCCTCGAAACAGGCTGGAATTTAATGAATTGTGCAAGCAATTCCCGCTTTTTCATCCAAAGCCTTTCAGACATAGAGTCTTTTTATCTATTTATAACATGAAAAAAGTATTTGCTCTTATCGCGTTACTTACAATAATTTCATCAAAGGTATATGCACAGAACACTGACTCGTTGAGGGTGCATTATGACTATTTCTCGCAATATCTCTCGCCTGAGAAATTATATCTTCATATTGACAGAAACATTTTCACTCCGGGTGAGACAGTATGGTTCAAGGGGTATTTGGAAAACAAGTCCTACCAATCGGTGATGCCGACCAGCAATTATGTCTATGTCGAGCTTCTTAGGGATACCATTGTTTCAAGGGTTTTGTTAAAGAAATCGGCTGAGGGTTTTGCAGGACAAATGGTTTTGCCGGATGACATTGCCCCGGGTGAGTATATCCTTCGAGCATACACGAATTGGAACAAGAATTTGCCTGCTGAATATATGTTTTATTCTAAAATCCGCATAGTAGGCTCCGAAGGGGAATCAGAACAAGAGTCAACCCGAAAAAAGGCAGATTTGAGAATAGATTTTTACCCGGAGAGCGGGCGGTATTTTGCAGGTATGATTGCAACTATAGCTTTCAAATCAAATTACAAAAACCTTTCAGGATATGTCCGGAACAGTAAGGGAGACAAGGTTGCCGATTTCTGTACGGAGCATGATGGCATGGGAAGATTTATGTTTTTACCGGAAGAGGGTGAACGATACTATGCTGAAATATCATCCGATGTAAAAAATGATAATAAGTATGCACTTCCGGACCCCTCCGGCGAGGGGGGCATGATCAACATCCGGTACAAGGATGAGGAGATAATAATTCACTCTTACTTATTGAAAGAAACAGCATCGCTAATCCTCCACAACGGATCGGAAATCTACTATTGCGAAGCTGTTGGCGCGGGGTCCAGTGTTATCAGGGTTGCGGAAAAGGGCCTTGTAAAAGGCATAAACCACGCACTACTGATGTCACCGGAAGGAAAGATATTGGCAGAGAGGCTTTTCTTCATTCATGAGAATGACAATGTTGCGATTGACCTGAAGTTTGACAAGGATCAATACAAAACAAGAGAGAGAGTTGTAGTTAATGCAACACTGAAGGACTCTGCGGGGCAACCCGTTGCGGGAGAGTTCTCTGTATCTGTTTTAGATGGTAATTTCAGAGATTTTTCACAGGAAGAGGGTATTGATTCATATATGTTAATTTCCAGCGAGCTGAAAGGCAAAGTGAATAATCCGGGTTTCTATTTTAACAGGCGGATTCCGCTGAAAGAGAGAAAGAGCGGGGCCGATCTTCTGATGATGGTTCAGGGATGGAGGTACTATGACATGGAGGATTTATATAGTCATCAACCTCAGGTTAGGTACGGGAAAGAGTTCAATCAATCTGTCTCGGGGTATGTAAACTCTTCCGGTAAAAGGAAATCGGAAGGTCTTTCATTGACATTATTCTCTCCGGATATTGGTTATTATTATAAAGGAAACTTTCCCGGCACAAATTTTTATGTTGACAGCCTTGATTTTCAGGACGGGACCAGGTTTTTTATTCAACCAGAAGGGAAATCCCGGGGGAAAGAGTTTGTTGTAAATACAGACAATGACCATACTGCTAAGCTGATTGAATATGACAAGCTGTACCCATCTATAATAATCAGTTCGAATATGGATAGTACAAAAAATGAGATACCCGTCATTTACAATGACAACATAAGAACCCGGAAATTAAATGAGGTTGTATTGACAGAAAGTGCATACTATAAGCCTAAGCATAACCCTTCCCCATACGGTCAACCTCTGGAGAGGAGGAGTGTTAAGGAGAGGAAGGATCTCAAAAAATATGACTACAAAGATGCCATTGATTATATTGTTGATAACAATCCTGGTTTTATAAAAGTCGGAAATTGTATATACAGCCAGAGAAGCGGATCAATAGTCAATACATTCAAACAAACAACAATTATCAAAAATCAGCCTATACTATACATAGATGGTTTAAAAATGCAGAGTACAGGTGACCTGATGACATTGTGTCCCTTTGTGAGGGAAATTGAGACGTTAGCAGTTCTTAGAGGGGTTGATGGTGCACTATACGGATCGCTCTGGGGCGTAATCATGATAACAACTCGCAGGGGAGATACAGAGAAACAGATTGAGAAGTCAAACGGCATAAAAATAAGCCCGTTGGGATGGCAAAAGCCAACCAGATTCTACTCTCCAGTTTATGACACCGAGGAGTTATATAATAATCCCAAACCCGATTACAGGACAACCCTTTATTGGAATCCATCGATTAAAACCGACAAGAACGGCGTTGCCACATTTAAGTTCTACACCTCTGACTACGACAATCCGTTTGTCATAAGAATCGAGGGCATTTTTAGTGGCACAGATTTTTCTAATACGCAATCAGTCAGATAATTGTAATCAGGTCTGAATAGCTTCTTTGGGATTGGAGATTGTGTAGATTTGATATAAACGAATCGAAAGGCACTATCAATACATTTCACAGACAAATAGAAAACATTTTATATTTGTAGCACAAATACTGACACATATTTATTAGAGATAATAAGCCTCTCAGGCGCGTTAGAAATAACAGCATACTTGAGGGGCGTTTTTAATTTCCCATAGGGCATTATTTTTCATATATTTGTGAAACAGATTACTGTTTTAATTTGCAAACTATATGAACAGGATAAAGGAAGTACTGGAAGACAAGGGAATTAAGCAAATGTGGCTTGCGGAAAAATTGGGGAAGAGCTTTAGTATAGTAAATGCCTATGCCTGCAATAGAAGACAACCCTCTTTGGAAGTTCTGTATCAAATAGCCAATCTGCTCCAGGTAGATGTTAAAGACCTACTTATTAGTAACGTTAATTCCTCTAAGAAAAACTGATGCATGGAGATAATTGACAACAAACAAGGGCGTCTTTTAGGTGATGAAATCAAAAAGAGAATATCATCCGAAACATCAATGTTTCTCAGTACCGGGTATTTTAGCATTTATGCCTTCTTATTTCTAAAGGATAAGCTAAAGGATGTTAAAGAGGTCGAAATTCTTTTGCTGACTGACCCTATACAAAACTCACCGGTTGGAGTGTCTCTCCGGAATTCTGTTTTTCTTTTTGGAGACAATTCCGAACAAGAACTCCAAAATCAATTACTGCTAAGAAACGCATCTGAAGAGTGTGCCGTATGGCTTAAGAAAAAAGCCAGAATTTCTACGTTGATTATTCCAAACTCATTTGGGATGAAAATGCTGGTTTTAGAAAACGACAACGGTAATAATATTGCCGTTAATACAAATCTTAGTGATTTTACGGCAACTACTTTGGGATACGTGGCATCGGAAAATATTCATTGCAATATTTTGCAAACAGAATTACCGGCAGTTGACCAGTTCAAAAATTTGTTCTCGCAAGTCTGGAATAATCCAGTAATGTCAAAAGACATTAAGCAGTATATGCTCAGTTCACTTGAACTTGGTTACAGGGATTATTCTCCGGATTTCCTCTACTATTACACACTTTATCATATTTTTAACGAATCGTTAAAGGACTTTGACAATGACAGGTTAATAAAAACAAGAACTGGTTTTAAGGACAGGAGAATCTGGCAAAAGTTGTACAAGTTTCAGAAGGATGGAGTCATGGGAGCCATCGAAAAGATTGAGCGTTATGGAGGTTGCATAATTGCAGACAGCGTTGGTCTGGGTAAAACATTTGAAGCCCTTGCCATTATCAAATATTATGAACTCCGCAATGACAGGGTTTTAGTTTTATGTCCTAAAAAATTAAGAGAAAACTGGACAGTTTATACACAAAACGACAGACGAAACATTTTTCTGGAAGACCGCTTTAATTATGATGTTCTGCACCACACCGACCTTACCAGAGACAGAGGTTTATCCGGAACCATAAATCTTAAAACCATCAACTGGGCAAACTACGATTTGGTAGTAATTGACGAGTCACATAATTTCCGCAACAACAATCCACACAAAGGAGAGAAGACCAGATATGCCCGCCTGATGAATGAGATTATCCGGAAAGGTGTCAAAACGAAATTACTCATGCTGTCCGCAACCCCTGTAAACAACAGGATGAACGATTTGAAAAATCAAATTTCATTTATAACAGAGGGTAATGATTTAGCTTTTGATAAAGAAGGGGTCGATAACATCACAACAGTTATGGCTCTTGCCCAGCGCCAATTCACAGAGTGGACAAAATCAGACACAAAGGATATTAACACCTTATTTGAAAAATTGGACAGCAGATATTTCAAGCTGCTGGATATGCTTACAATTGCACGATCCAGAAAACACATTGTTAAGTATTACAATTGCGATGATGTAGGTAAATTCCCGGAAAGACTCCGGCCAATAAATATTAAAACAGACATTGACAGCCGGAAACTATTCCCTTCACTAAAAGACATTAATACCTCCATACGAAAACTCAATTTAGCCAACTTCTCGCCAATGGAGTATGTGCAGGCAGAGAAAAGAGCAGAATACGAGGCAAAGTATGACTATCAACTTAAATCGGGCAGCGTTTTTAAGCAGATTGACCGTGAGAAAAGTCTGATTCATTTAATGCGGGTAAACTATCTTAAACGCATGGAGAGTTCTATTAACTCTTTCTCCATAAGCGTTAAAGGGCTTTTGAAGCAGGTAAATGATAATCTGGAGAAAATTGCGAACTCATCATTATATATAGGGAAAGCAGTAACCATAGAAGATATTGATTTGGAAGATACCGACAACGAAGCCTTAGTAGGGAACAAGGTTAAGGTTCTGATGCAGGATATGGACTTAGTTAGATGGAAACAAGATCTTGAATATGACCGGGACATACTTGTCAAACTCCTTGAAAGTGCCAGAAGTATTGATTCAATAAGAGACGAAAAGTTAGAGGAATTAAAGCGAATAATTGCTGGTAAAATAAATAATCCTATAAATGGTAAAAACAAGAAAGTGGTGATATTTACTGCGTTTGCCGACACTGCAAATTATCTGTATCACGACATCTCTTCATGGGCATACAAAAATTACGGAATTTATTCAACGCTAATTACCGGAACAGGAATTAACAAAACAAACCTTCCTCATTCCGGAAATGACATGAATGACTTGCTCACCAATTTCTCCCCGGTTTCAAAAGAGAGAGTCAAAACAGGCAGCAAAATAAAAGAAGAGATAGACATCCTGATTGCCACAGATTGTATTTCCGAAGGTCAGAACCTTCAGGACTGCGACTTCTTGGTTAACTACGATATTCACTGGAACCCAGTTCGGATAATTCAGCGTTTTGGGCGAATAGACCGTCTTGGATCAATAAACGAAAGAGTCCAGCTGGTCAATTTCTGGCCAAATATGGAGCTGAATGAATATATAAACCTTGAAAGCCGCGTAAAGGGCAAGATGGTTTTGCTGGACATATCGGCAACAGGAGAGGAGAACCTTATAGAGATGAATGGTCAGGACGAGATGAACGATCTGGAATACAGGCGCAAACAGTTGGAGCAACTGCAAAACACAGTCCTTGATCTGGAGGATATTCAGGGAGGAATGACCATCACCGACAGCAATATGAATGATTTTCGCATGGATTTGCTTGAGTACTCAAAAAGCAATAATGACCAGTTGGAACAAATGCCAAAAGGAATACATTCAGTAGTAATAGCAAATGATATAGAAATAAAAGAGGGAACAATATTTTGTCTTAGAAACAGAAAAGGAGAAAAGGGTAAAAGTATTTTATCTCCCTATTATCTGGTATATGTAGGGAAGAACGGCGAAACTTTGCTGGGTTATATGCAAGGGAAACGCTGCCTGGACTATATGAAAAAACTATGTCAGGGCCAGACAGAGGTGATAAAGGAACTGGCAGAGGAGCTAAAGAGAGAAACCAAAAACTATCGGGATATGAAAATCTATAGCGGCCTACTTCAATCTGCCATGGAGAGCGTTTTAGGAAAATCTCAAGAGATAGGAGCTGCGTCCTTTTTCTCGACCGATGGTGTGGCTTTAGCTGCCGAAGGAGTTACAGCCAAAAGCGATTTTGAACTAATATCATTTATAGTTATAAAAAATCAGAGATGATACAAAGCTTTAACCCTCCTCCAAGAGCAGTTGTTAATACTGTAATAACCAAGAAACTCTTTCTGGACCAGATGAAACTGACTCCAACGGAAAAGAAGTTGATTCGTGACGATATTTCATCGATTCATATGCGGATTGTATTGCAGCCCCAAACCATAGGGCTAATGGAATACGAGACAGAGGAGTATCAATACAAACAAATTGTAATATCGGAGGTTGTCCTCAACAGGCAGAATGTCTGTTTTGCCATTGCCCGGCTTCTGCAGCAGGCTTTTCCGTACCCGCTCATTCTGTTGTTGAAATATGGAGAGGAGTATATGATAAACTGGGCAGATAAAAGAGTAAATTTGGCAGATAAAAGCAAAAGGGTGGTTGAAAATTTGGAATTCACCCGCTGGATTAACCCGACGAACACTGATTCTGTGACCAAAGAATTTCTCAATTCAATAGATCTAACCAAACCCCAATGCAACAATCTGAAAGAGCTGTTTGATATTCTGAAGAATCGCTTTTATATGTTGGCAGTTGCAGACGAAACCGGCAGCTATTCTGAAGCAAAACCGGATAACATTTTCTATTATAGGGAGCAGATGGCTCTTTTAATGCAAAACAGAGAGGAGCAAAAAAACATTACTGAGGAGATGAAAAGTGAGACACAGTTTAATGTTAAACTAATATTAAATAAGAAGTTGAAAGAATTGCAACTTATAGAGCAGGCTATAATTTTGGAACTTAATAAGTGAAGTCATGAAAATAAAATCCATTACTGTCTCCAATTTTCGATCGATTGAGCATGTATCACTCAATGTGTCTGATTTCAATATTTTTATAGGGCAAAATAACTGCGGTAAGACAAATTTCTTTGAAGCTATTGAGTTTTTTTATAATGGTATCGGAAGTAAAGTTGATATTAATACTTTAAAAACCAAAAGAGATGCAACAAGAGAAATTATTGTAAGTATAGTATTTATTGGAAGTCAGGAAGGTCTTCTAAAAATGCTGAACGAAAAAAATAAATCGGCATTGTCCAAAGCGATTGGTGAAAGTGATGAAATTACTATCGTCAGGAGCAGTCTAGATGTAAGAAAAAGAGCATTATACATTAACGAAGAAGAAATAAGACCAGGAACCGGTTTTGACACTGCACTAAATGATTTTTTGCCAAAATTTGAGTATGTCAACACAAAACAATACTATGATAGTGTTGCTAAATATGCTGCAAAAACACCGATGGGTGTAATGCTTTCAGGAGTTTTATCAGAGATTATCCAATCTAATGAACAATACAAAAATTTTCAAGATACATTTAGTCAACTTTTTTCAGATGATGCTTCTCAAATTAAAACGGAGTTTGATAAAATCGGTAACAGTGTTAAAACATATCTGGAAAAGCAATTTCCCGATTGTACAAAAGTAAAATTTGAAGTTTCGGTACCAGCTTTTGAGGATTTGTTAAAAAACTTTAATACAAGTGTAGATGATGGCGTAGAAACAGATGCTGAAGAAAAAGGAGATGGAATGCAAAGAGCATTAATGCTAGCGATTATCCAAACCTATTCTGATTTTAGAAAGCAAAACGAAGATACAGGGAAATCATTCTTGTTTTTTATAGATGAGGCTGAACTTCACCTTCATCCAACTGCTCAACGAAAATTAAAAGATGTACTTCTAACTCTATCTGTTACCCAAGATCAAGTGTTTGTTAACACGCATTCATCAGTTTTTATTGCAGACTCAAATCCACAACAATTAATATTTAAAGTTGAAAAAAACGACGGAGTCACGTCCATCGATCTAACAAAGGACGATGAAAAACCATATCTAGTATATGAACTTTTAGGAGGCAGTCCAGCAGATTTATTGCTTCCTAGAAACTTCCTTATTGTTGAAGGTGTTAGTGAATTTGAACTTCTGTCAAGAGTCGTAAAAAGGTTCTACCCAGAAAAGCCACAGATCCAAATAATTAAAGCCCAAGGAGATATTGATCAAACTGAAAGAACAATAAATAATATAGAAAAAGCATTTATTCCTTTAGGCATGAGTTTGTATAAGGATAAACTTGTGATTATGACTGACAAACCTCATGTCGATAAACTTGGCGGTGTAAATCAATTTTTGGACAACAATAAACATTTAAAAACAAATAATCAGTTTTTCCAGTTAGCAGAAAGAGATATCGAGCAATATTATCCGAATAAACCAGATAAATTATATGGGAATTGGAGAAAGACACAAGAAGAAGTTGATTCTATGAATGGAACGAAAAAGAAACAATTAGCTAAAAATGTTGGAGACAATATATCTAGGCAAGAATTTGAAACTGATTTAAAATTTTGCTTCGATGCCTTGTCAAGATGCTGGGAATTAGCGATGTAAAACCCGTAAAATATGAATATAACAAAATGTCAATCAGGTGGATTTCGTTTACCTCTTAATTGCGATAATTACAAAGTAAGAGAAATTGCGTTAGATTTAATTAAGAACAAGGATTATTGTTTTACATTCAATGAATTATGTGTGTCATTTGCTCGAAAAGCGGAAGAATATGATTTGTTCATAAAGGAGCCAAATACTATTTATCAAGACGAGTTAAAACTCGATGGTAAAACTATTAGTGTTATCTTATCTTTGGTATGGGAGATGATATGGAATAAACAGTTGATGATAGATTTATACAGAGATGATTATAGATCAACTCGTGAAGGAGAATTTAGTCTGATTAAAGTTGATACAAAATAATTTATAATATGGAAAAGATAACTGCTAATCACCCAGATAGCCAAAGTGCAGATTTGATAACACATCATATTGAGCAATTAAGCCTAATATTCCCCGAAGTAATAAAAGAGGGAAAAGTTGATTTTGAAGCACTACAAGACCTATTGGGTAATTATATCGATACTCCGGAAGAACGATTTCAATTGAACTGGGCTGGAAAATCTCAAGCAAGGCGCGAGGCACAGAAGCGAAGTACCGGTACTCTTCGTCCGTGTCCTGAAGAATCTGTCAATTGGAACACAACCGAGAATTTATACATTGAAGGAGAGAATCTTGAAGTATTAAAGTTGCTGCAAAAGAGTTATTATAAAAAGGTCAAAATGATATATATCGACCCACCGTATAATACAGGGAAAGACTTTGTCTATAAGGATAACTATAATGACAACCTTGCTAATTATTTGGAATTTTCGGGGCAAGATTGTACTCTAGGGACTAATACCGAAAGCGACGGCCGTTACCATTCTAATTGGCTTAATATGATGTATTCGCGGTTGAAATTAGCTCGTAATTTATTGACTGATGATGGAGTAATTTTTATTTCAATTGATGATAATGAAGTTGCAAATTTGAGGAGGGCCTGTGATGAAATATTTGGGGAAGATAATTTTGTGGCACAGATTATTTGGGAACGTTCCTTTTCACCAGTCAACCTAAAAAAACATTTTTCAGAAGCGCATGATTACATAATATGTATGGCAAAAAATCTATCTTCACTAACCTGTAATGGTTTGAGAAGGAATGAAGATACGGATAGTAGATATTCTAATCCAGATAATGATCCTAGGGGACTATGGACTTCTTCTGATATGACAGTTGGTCCTGTTGTTGAAGAAAAGGTTTATGAAATAACTACACAATCGGGTAAAGTTCTGAGTCCACCAAGTGGCAGATGTTGGTTATTTACAAAAGAGCGCTTTAATGAAATGCTAGAAGACAATCGTATTTGGTTTGGAAAGGATAAGAATAATGTGCCACGTGTAAAAAAATTCTTAACAGAAGTAAAAGAGGGAATAACACCTGTAACTCTTTGGAAATATACAGAAGTAGGCCATTCTCAAGGAGCGGCTCAAAAACTAAAAAATCTTTTTAATGGAAAAGATCTTTTTGATTATCCTAAACCAGTAGAGTTAATTAAAAGATGCATTGAAGTATATTCAGGAATGAATTCAATCATCCTCGATTTCTTCTCGGGGTCTGCTACAACCGCCCAAGCCGTAATGCAGTTAAATGCTGAAGACGGAGGAAACCGCAAATATATCATGGTACAACTTCCGGAGGCAACCCCAGAAGAATCTGAAGCAAGAAAAGCCGGCTATAAAACAATTGCAGAAATTGGAAAGGAACGAATCCGCCGAGCAGGGAAGAAGATAGTTGAAGAGTTAAAAACAAAACAAGCAAAAGAGGGAGGGCTTTTCGCCGAAGAGAAAAAGAAGCTGGATATTGGCTTTAAAGTATTCAAACTCGATAGCTCAAATATCAATACCTGGGATAGTTCTCCATCAAATTTAGAAGGAGCATTGTATAATTCTGTTCAAAACATAAAATCTGACAGGACAGAGCACGACCTGCTTTATGAGATATTGTTGAAATACGGTATCGACCTTATTCAGCCTATCAACGAACATATATTAGCAGGTAAAAAAGTATATGAGATGGGAGCTGGTGCTTTGATTGTTTGTATGGCAGATCATGTTAAACCTGAAGCGGCAGAGGCCATAGCCAAACTCTGGAAAGAGGTTAAACCAACTGCTATAGATGAATCGTCCAAAGCAGCAATTAACTGCCGGGTTGTATTCAAAGACAACGGATTTGACGACAATAACGACAAAACAAATGTTTTGCAGATATTAAAGCAGCATGGAATTGATAATGTTGTAACTATATAGGGCTATGGGAAACATTGATAAAAGTCAGCACTTTGAAGCTCAGTTCGAGGAAGTTCTATCAATTATTGATTTTCGTAAAACAAGAGCATACAGAGCTGTAAACAACGAGAGTATTATTAGTAATTGGGAGATAGGGCAATATATTTCAGATAAACTAAAATCTGCACAATGGGGCAGTAAAGTTGTAGATATGCTGGCAAATTATCTTCAACAAAAGCAACCCGGCTTAAAGGGGTACGACAGAAGAGCGATTTATAGAATGGTGCAATTTTATGAAGCTTATTCAGTTCCCGAATTTGTGGGGTTTTTGCCACCACAATTACAATTGCCTGTAAATGAGAAAGATATAATTGTGGGGTTTGAAAACCCACAATTGGAAAACGAGAAGAATATCCTCTCATTCTTGTGTCTCGTTAACTGGACAAACCATATTAAGATATTGTCTGGATGCAATAATCCGGATGAAAGAGCATTTTATATCTATTTGTGCTACAAGGAAAAGCTTTTGACCAGGGAGCTTGATAGACAGATAAAAACCGGTGTATATGAACGTAGTCTTATAGGGAATAATAAACAGACCTCTGCTTTAAGGCAAAGTTATCCAACAGCAAAACAATATTTTAAAGATTCATATATAGTAGATTTCTTAAACCTGCCGGAGGTGCATAGCGAAAAGAGCCTTCATAAGGGACTTATCGGTCAAATGAAAAATTTTATCCTTGAGTTGGGAAGAGACTTTATATTTATTGGAGAGGAGTATCGAATTCAAGTAGGAATGAGAGATTTTAGAATTGATTTGCTGTTTTATCACAGGGGCTTACAGTGCTTAGTTGCTATAGAATTAAAAACTACGGAATTTCAACCGGATTATATAGGTCAACTTGATTTCTACCTCGAAGCTTTGGATCGTGATATGAAAAAGGAGAATGAAAATCCAAGCATTGGAATATTATTATGCAAAAGTGCAGATAGCGAAGTTGTTGAATATGCTCTTAGCAGAAGTCTAAGTCCCTCTATGATAGCAGAATACAAGCGACAATTGATACCGAAAGATATATTACAAAAGCATCTTCAGGAATTTTACGACAATGTATCTGAATAAAAAAGAATAAAATGAAACTACTATTTGAAAAAGACCTTGAATATCAATCAGAAGCTATTAAAAGTATCTGCGGAATCTTCGAGGGACAGGAGATATTTCAAAGTAATTTTTCTGTTAATATACCGTATAAAACTGATGATGCTATCATTTTTGGGCCTCAAAGTGGGTATTCAAAAACCACAATTGGAATAGGAAACAAACTCAAAGTAATTGATGAGAATATCTTATCAAACGTTCAAAAGATTCAACTTAGAAATGGTTTGCCACAATCGACCGAGGAGAGCTTCCGTAAAGAGGGAATGAACTTTACAGTCGAAATGGAGACCGGTACAGGAAAAACCTATGTTTATCTGAGAACCATTTTTGAACTGAACCAGAAATATGGATTCACTAAATTCATAATTGTTGTACCAAGTATTGCTATTAAAGAGGGAACCAATAAATCTCTCCAAATTACCGAGGAGCATTTTAAAGGGATATACGGCAATACTGTTTATAACTATTTTGTTTATGACAGTAATAAACTTGAGCAGGTCCGGAGTTTTGCAACCAGTGACAATATTGAAATAATGGTAATCAATATTGATGCTTTCCGGAAAAGTTTTAAAAACGACGATGAGAACAATAAATCAAATGTGATTCACCGGTATAAAGACACTTTGGGTTTCAAACCTATTGAGCTGATTCAGGAAACACACCCGATTGTTATCATTGACGAACCTCAGAGTGTTGACAATACCGACAAGGCGAAGGAGGCGATTTCTGCCCTTAATCCTTTGTGTTGTCTGAGATATTCAGCAACTCACAAGCAGAAGTACAACCTGATGTATAAACTGGACTCGGTTGATGCATACGAACTGAAGCTGGTAAAGCAAATTGAGGTTGCCACTGCCGAGGTGGAGGGCTATATGAATAGCGCATATATCTTCCTTGAGAAAGTTGACAACAAATCTGGTATAAAAGCATATCTGGAACTTGACATCCAGAGTAAAGGTAAAGTATCGCGTTCAAAAAAATGGGTAAAGCAAGGAGATGATTTATACGATATTACAAAGAGGGAGCAATATGAAGGATACATTGTAAAAGATATTATATTCAATAGACAATCTGGACTTTGGGAAGTATCTTTTACAAGCAATTCCCATGTTTTAGTTGAAGGTAAGGCACTTGGTTCTGTTAGCCAGGATTTAATGGAACGAGAGCAGATTCGAATAACAATTGAATCACATTTGGATAAGGAACTTCTTTTAAATCCAATGGAAATAAAGGTTCTAAGCTTGTTCTTTATTGACAAGGTCTCAAATTACCGTCAATATGACGAAGAAGGCAATAAGGTTAAAGGGAAATTTGCCATTATGTTTGAAGAGGAGTATGAAAAATTGATTAAACAAACAAAATATCAGTCACTATTTAAAGAGATTAAGGATAAAGATATTTTAGTTAATAATATTCATGACGGCTATTTTTCAATAGACAAACGAAGTAAGTCCTCAAACAAGAAAGACAAATTTGAATGTTTTGTAGATACTTCCGGAAAAACGGCAAAAGATGATGATGCTTTTAATCTCATTATGAAAGACAAAGAGCGGCTTTTGAGTTTTGAGGAGCCCTTGCGTTTTATTTTTTCTCACTCTGCCCTTAAAGAGGGATGGGACAACCCAAATGTCTTCCAGATATGCACCCTTATTGATTCAAAAGACGATCTGACAAAACGCCAGAAAGTGGGTCGTGGATTACGTTTATGTGTAAACCAAAATGGGGAGCGAGTAAGGGGCTTCGAGGTAAACACTCTAACAGTTATGGCAAATGAATCGTACGAAGATTTTGCCAAAGGTCTGCAAAAAGAGATAGAGGAGGACACTGGATATAAATTTGGATTGCTTTATAAGCACTCTTTTGCTCATATCAATATCGATGATACAAAAGAAAAGCCAGTATATTTAAATGAAGAAAAATCAAAATTCTTATTTGACTATTTTGAACAATACGGCTACATAAAAGAAGAGGTAGTAAACAATAAAACCAAGGAGGTTGCCGGCAAGGTTCAGGATAAGTTGAGGCTCGATCTTAAGGATAACAGAGTTAGTATCCCTGAAGAATTTTATTTTATCAAAGGTCATATTATTAAAACATTGCGCAAAGTTTCCGGAAATATTAATATTAAGAACAGAAACGATGCCCGGAAGATCTCTCTCAGAAAAGAGGTTCTGCTCTCTCCGGAATTTTCTGAATTATGGAATAGAATAAAATTTAAAACTACATATTCTGTTAATTTTAATTCAGATGCATTGGTGTCTAAGTGTGCACAAAGAATTTTTGAAGAAGTATCTGTAGGAAAAGGTAAGTTTATTACAAAGAAGATAAAACTTGAGACAACTGCCGGAGCTGTAACAGCCAACGAAGCAACGCTGCAGAGAACAGCAAAAATCATTGAAGAGACAGTCTCCCAGCTGCCGGATATTGTCACTTATCTGCAGAATGAAACAAATCTCACAAGAATAAGCATTGTCGATATCCTTGTAAAATCCAAAAGGCTGGATGCGTTTAAGAAGAATCCACAGGCTTTTATAGAATCTGTTTTAGATATTATTAAGGCAGAAATGCGACTGTGTCTTGTAGATGGGATTAAATACAGAAAACTTGGTGAACACGATGTTTGGTGTCAAGAGCTATTTGAAAATGTCGAACTTCAAGGTTATCTCAATTCAAATTTAATGGAGAGCAAAAAATCACCATATGATTATGTTATATACGACTCTCCAACGGTTGAGCTGCCTATGGCAATGGCATTCGAACAATCACAAAATGTAAAAGTTTACGCGAAGCTCCCATCCTGGTTTAGGATTGACACTCCTCTTGGCCCCTACAATCCGGATTGGGCATTGGTGTGGGAAGAAAACGGCAAACAACGACTATATTTTGTTGTTGAAACCAAAGGCGGCATGTTCGAGGATTCCATCAAAGCGACCGAGCTTGCCAAAATCAAATGCGGCAAAGAACACTTTAATGCTATCGGCAGTGAAGTGAAATTTGAATTGGCGGACAGGTATGAGACATTGGAGGGAAAGATACTGGCGAATGAAATATAAATCAGCGATAATTTGAACTAAATACTACAAAATTCTCAGGTAGGAAATTTTAGTGTTTTTTATTTATGCAGACTAAGTGTCAGATATCCTGTTATATGTGGGCTGGTTTAGAAATAAGAAAATTTTTTAAAGCTTATTTTTACAATCCGATTGTTTGTTGCTTTTTCTCAAAAGTATTGTGACCGACAATATATGCATATATAGCAGCCGGAATAAATTGTAATCTTACTTTTTGTAGTTGTTTTTCTCCAAATTTGCTTATTGAGGTAACGATTGCTTCATCGACCTTATTTATTTCCATAAATTGGAGCAAGGATTTTAATTCACCGATGTGCTCAAAATATCTGTCTGACCACTTTATTTCTACGGCCCAATTCGGTTTTTGTTTAATAATATCAAGACCAACCAGGTCTACCTCTCCTTTTTCTCTTCCTTTTGACCAATTAGCATAGTAGACATCTGTCTTATCTCTTTGAATCCATTGAGTAAATATTGCTGTTTCTACCATATTCCCAATGTTGTCATCAAGAAAGCTTAATGGAGAAAATAGTGCACACCTTAGGGAGGGGTTGGTCAAATATACTTTGAAGGAGGTTACCCTTTGCATTCTTTTCGCATTGATGTCTGTCTTGTATACCACTTTTATGAGAAAAGCAGCCTCAAGATATTGAATGTATTTCTTGAGAACTTCGATCCTGATATCAGAATCTTGCGACAGTCTGTCATACGAAAACTCACTGCCGGAGCGGTATGCAATATAGTTAAAAAGCCTGTTCAATTCTTGTGTGTCGCTGATGCCATATAAGCTCGGAAGGTCTCTTAATAAAACTTTGTCTACAATATCGTGCCTTATATATTGTCCGGGGTCTGACCTTATTTTATCCGAAAAAACCACTTCTGGATAACCTCCGAAGTTGATATAATCAAGAAAATTTGTGTTTAACTCTTCAATATTAACAGTGTCATAAGCAGATATCTCCTGCCCTTTCCAGCGAATATTCCTTTTTAGAATTAATCTGTCCAGATTCTTAAGATGCAAATATTCACTAAATGTTAAAGGTGGAAGCATGAAATCAGTAAACCGGCCGGCACCACTCTCGCTGCTTTTCTTCTTTAATGCAGCGGCAGCCGATCCTGATGCAATAAACTTGACATTCCTGTAACTATCGCTCATAGACTTAAGGTGAACTTCCCAGTTATCCAGATATTGAATTTCATCATAAAAGAGAAAGAAATCGTCAGTATTGTCATTTTGCATAAGAGCTTCACGAGCAAACTGAAATATTTGTTCAAGAGAGAGATTGTTATAAATAGGAGTGTCGATTGATAGGTATATTATTTTTTGTGGATTGACACCATCTTTCATTAATTTACTGATAGAGTGAAAAATCATTACAGTCTTTCCGACACGACGTGGGCCCATCAGGACAACCGTTCTACGTATCGACTTCTCTGTAATCAATGGGTAAAAAAGGTTGATATATGGACGGCGTGTCATCTGTTCGTAGTCAGATGGAATATTGCCTGAAATCCACCAGGGATTATCATACTTAAGCCTTGATAAAATTTGTTCTTTAAGAAATTCTTCCAGTCTCATAATCGCTGTTTTTACAAATATAACAAATATATCATTATTAAAATTAAAAAGATGTATAAATAAGGCTCAAAAAATATGCTTAAATGTGCATTTTTGTATAAATAAGCATAATGAGATAAAATCTCATGATTAATTTTCACGAGCGCTTTGCCAAATACAGAATTGTCAATTTACCTCTGCAGCGGCTTACAAGTTAATGTGGAAATACTGGATCAGGGCATTTCAGCCGGAGGGATCATGGGAAAGGAGCGATTACAGATATAAAGCTGAAAAAGACCTTGGTTTTTTAGCCGGTTTAGCAGCGTGGTTTTCAGGAAAAAATGCGAGGACCGTTCAACGACCGAAGGGAGGCGTTCCGCAGCATCCTGAAAACCCGCAAGAAACGGCGTTAAGAAAAACCAGCGTCTTTAAAGCTTATAGCTGTAATGCGACAAAGGATGGACAGCCCTGAGACGTTATTTCTACACAGTCTAAAAAGCGGCTTATGAAAAAAAGCTGCCTGATTACTCAGACAGCCCTTCACTAAAGAAAAACCTTGGCAAGGTGTCACTCTTTGATCGCCTTTATCCCCGGAAGCTCAAGCCCTTCGAGATATTCGAGCATTGCACCACCACCTGTGGATACATAACTTA
>JAEAMG010000288.1_pt1 | contig 69207 bp, 62 predicted proteins | sample 8958741 | NCBI WGS metagenome assembly JAEAMG01 (sample SAMN16933256, study PRJNA681125) | bioreactor sludge metagenome | isolation source: anaerobic bioreactor treating anionic surfactant - SDBS | place: India: Bengaluru | collected 2019-02-28 | reverse complement strand
GCCGTAAGGGCGGAACCCATAGCCGCCGTTACCGCAGCAACGGATATGTACTCGGCCTGACATCCTGGTCGGCTGTCAGGCCGCCATCGGGGGCAAGCCCCCTCCCACATGTTGAATGTATTTCAGGTTGAAATTGAGTTGGACCGACTGATTGTGTTCCAGCAGTTTCAGGCCCGGCCGTCCCGCCAGGTGATGAGCATTCACCGGATGACTCACCGGCTCGATGCAAAAGAACCCCAGCCCCGGCGGGCAGTACAGCAGAAAGTAATCGGCCCCGCTGGCCTGGCATTCCAGCGCATAGCCCAGGTCCGGCTGTTCGATCCGGCAATACCCGTCCCACTGGCAAAACCCGTTGTCCACCAAGCCTTCGGGCAGGGTCTTCAATCCCCGGAAATCCCACTCCCCCGGCACCGGCGCCAACCCTGTCGGCAGCTTGGAGGCGTCACTCATCCACACCTGCGCGGCCTTGGCCTGCAACCGGGTACCCGGTCGGCGCGGGAAGTAGGGATGCAGCCCCAGCCCATGCCACGCTGCTTTCTCACTCAGGTGGGTGACGCGCAACTCGATACTCAGCATCCCTTCGCCCAAGCGAATACGCTGCTCGGCGCGATAGGCAAACGGCGCGTCACACAGCACCTCCAGCAGTACCTCATCCGACGTCTGGCTGACCACCTGCCACGCCTGTTGCCAGGCCGAACCATGAATCGGCAGCGGATCGGTCAGGCTGTTGGGCGTGAGTGCCAGCCAACCCTCGGGGTTGTCGAAACCGCCACGGGCAATGCGGTTGGACCAGGGCACCAACGGATAGCACCCCAGCTTGCCGGGCAAACCGGTATGGATCGCCTGCTCATCGTTATGGCGCAGCAACGGCTGCCCGGTGGCGCGCACCGTCCAGTTGACGATGCTGCCGCCCACGGCCGGATTCACGGTGAGGTGAGTCAGGTGGTCTTCAAGTTCAATCATCATCACAACACCACGCTGGGCAGCCACAACGACAGCGCCGGAATGTAAGTCACTGCGATCAGCACGAGGAACAGCACCGCATAGAACGGCAGCAGCGCCTTCACGGTCTTCTCGATACTCACCTTGCCCACCGCCGCGCCCACAAACAGCACCGCACCCACCGGCGGCGTAATCAAGCCAATGCCGAGGTTGACCAGCATGATCATGCCGAAGTGCACCGGGTCGACGCCGATACCGAGCACCACCGGCAGCAAAATCGGCGTGAGGATCAGGATCAGCGGCGCCATGTCCATCACCGTGCCGAGCAACAGCAGCATGACGTTGATGCACATCAGGATCACGTAGCGGTTGTCCGACAGGGTCAGGAACAGCGTGGTGATCTTCGCCGGGATCTGCATCAGGGTCATGATGTAGCCGAAGCTGGCGGCGAAGGCGATCAGGATCATCACGATGGAAATGGTGCGCACCGTGCGGTGCATCAGCTTGGGCAGCTCGTTCCATTTGTAGTCGCGGTAGATGAACATGGTCACGAAGAACGCCCACAGCACGGCAATCGCGGCGGACTCGGTGGCAGTGAAGATGCCCGAGAGAATGCCGCCGAGAATGATCACCATGGCCATCAGGCCCCACAACGCGTCGGCGCAGATTTTCAGGGCCTGTTTCAAGGGGATGACTTCGCCCTTGGGGTAGTTGCGCTTTTTCGCGAAGATCAGGCACAGCACCATCAGGCACGCGCTCATCAACAACCCAGGCACCACGCCGGCCATGAACAGCGAGGCGATGGACACCGTGCCGCCCGCCGCCAGGGAGTAGAGCACCGAGTTATGGCTGGGCGGGGTCAACAGTGCCTGCACCGAACCGCTGACGGTGACTGCGGTGGCAAATTCCCGTGGGTAGCCACGGCGCTCCATTTCCGGGATCAGCACCGAGCCGACCGAGGCGGTGTCGGCCACCGACGAGCCGGAGATGGCGCCGAAAAACGTCGAGGCCATGATGTTCACCAGCGACAGGCCGCCGCGCACAAAGCCCACCAGCACTCCGGCAAATGCCACCAAGCGCCGCGACATGCCGCCCTCGGCCATGATCGCCCCCGCCAGCACGAAGAACGGAATCGCCATCAGCGAAAACTTGTTCACCCCGCCCGCGACCTGAATCATCAGGGCCTGGAACGGGATATCGATCCACCACGCGCCAATCAGCGCCGACAAACCCAGGGCGTAGGCCACCGGCATGCCGATCAGGATCAGGGCGATAAAGCTGCCCAGCAGAATCAATGCGTCCATATCAGGCAGCCCCTTCGCTTTCTTCCACCAGGTCAAAGCGCACCACGCGCCGGTTGCTCTGGTCACCGAGCAGGAGTTTTTCCACCACGAAGATCAGGGTCAGCAGCCCGCCAATCGGGATCGGCATATAGGTGATGCCCACGCGCAGGGTCGGGATGGCGCTCATGAACTGGTTCCAGGTGGACAGGCACAGCTTGGTGCCCCAGATGGCCATGAACAGGCAGATGGTGCCCATCAGCAGTTGCGAAAGGATGCCGACGATGCGGCGCTGGGCGGGCGGCAGGCGGTCCGTGACCATGGCCACCGACATATGCGCACCGGCGCGGTAGCTGGCGGCGGCGCCGATAAAGGTGAACACCAGCATCAGCAGGATGGCGGTGGGTTCCGGCCAACTGGAGCCGGTGCCGAGGATATAGCGGGCGAAGATGCCCCAGGGGATGATCAGTGCGACGCCGAGAACCGAGAGGCCGGCGACCCAGATGCAGGTCATGTAGATGCGGTCGTTGATGCGCAGCAGTAGATTCTTCATGGCGTTCACCGTAACCGGGCGCGTCGGTGCAGACCGCGCCGGGCCTTTTGCGAGAGGCAGGAGAGGTTATTGAACGGCGTCGATCCGCGTGATGATGTCGGCGTAAGGCGCGCCGTACTTGGCGCGAACCGCTGCGGTGGCGTCATAGAAGGGCTTTTTGTCGACGGTGATGAACTCGACACCGGCCTTTTTGAGTTTTTCCTCACTGCTGGCGGACTTGGCATCCCACAGCGCGCGCTCATCGGCCTGGGCGGCCTTGGCGGCGTTTTTGACCATGACCTGTTGCGCCGGGGTGAGCTTGTTCCAGGTGATTTTCGACATCACGATGGGCTCGGGCAGGATCAGGTGCTCGGTGAGGGTGTAGTACTTGGCGTTCTGGAAGTGGTTGTGTTCGAGCAGGGTCGGCGGGTTGTTCTCCGCGCCGTCGATCACCCCGGTCTGCAGGGCGCTGAAGATCTCGCCGGTGTCCATGGCAATGCCGTTGGCGCCCATCGCGTTGAAGGCATCGATGAACAGCGGGTTGCCTTGCACACGGATCTTCATGCCCTTGAGGTCTTCGATCTTGCGCACTGGCTTCTTGGTGTAGAGGTTGCGCGTGCCGCCGTCCATCCAGGCCAGGGCCACCAGGCCGAACTCGGAGTCGGTGATCTTGGCGAGGATCTCATCGCCGATCTCGCCATCGATGACCTTGCGCATATGCGCCTGGTCGCGGAACACGAACGGCAGGTTGAACACGTTCACGTCCGGCACCACCGGCCCGACGATGCCGAGGCTGACGCGGGTCATCTGCACGGCGCCGACCTGGGCCTGTTCGACCACTTCTTTCTCGGAGCCCAGCACGCCACCGGGGAAGTATTTGAAGGTCAGTTCGCCGTTGCTTTCCTTGGTCAGGGCCTTGCCCATGTTTTCTTCGGCGACAACGGTGGGGTAGCCGGCAGGGTGAATGTCGGCAAATTTGATTTCCAGCGCGTGGGCGGCGCTGCTGAGGGTAAAGACTGCGGCGGCGAGCAAGGTGCGTTTGAAGTCCATGGGAGGTCACTCCTGTGTTGTTATTGTTGTATTCAAGGCACAGCGATGCAGCTAGAGGGTAAACGTCGGTTCAGGCAGTCCTTGGACGCCGGGGTTGAGGGCGAACACGCCGCCGGAGACTGACTGGTCACTCTGGTCGTCGCGGATCGAAGTGACGAACAGGGTGTCCAGGCGGCTGCCGCCGAAGGCGCACATGGTGGGTTTTTTCACCGGCACGGTGAGGGAGCGGTCCAGGCGACCATCGGGGGTGAAGCGGTGGATCAGGCCGGCGTCGTTGGCGCAGATCCAGTAACAGCCATCGGCGTCCACGGCGGCGCCGTCGGGGCGGCCAAGGTAGTGGTGCATATCGACGAACACGCGACGGTTGGACGGTGTACCGGTGTCGATGTCGTAGTCGAAGGCCCAGATTTGCTGCACCAGCGGGTGCGAATCCGAGGCGTACATCGTGCGGCCATCGGGGCTGAAGGCCAGGCCGTTCAGAGTGATAAAACCATCCAGCTGGGCATGGGGCGCTGAACCCGAGGCATAGCGATAGAGGATGCCCTCGGCCGCATTCGCGCCCATGTTCAGCACCATGCTGCCGGCCCAGAAACGCCCCTGGCGGTCGCAGCGGCCGTCGTTCATGCGCATGTCCGGGCGTGGGTGCTCGACGCTGGCCAACGGCGTGGTGTCGAGGCTGCCATCGTTGTGCGGCGTGAGTTGGAAGAAACCGGTTTCCATCCCGGCGACCCAGTTGCCCGTCGTTGTGCGGGCAATGCAGGCAAGCATCTGCGGGGCTTTCCAGGCGGTTACGTGGCCACGGGCGGCGCTCCAGCGTTGCAGGCCGCCGTTGGGGATGTCCACCCAGTACAGGGCGTTTTCCTCGGGCACCCACACCGGGCATTCGCCCACGGCATTGCGGGCGTCGACGATCAATTCAGCAGTCATGGCAACTCATTCCCTTGGGTTGGTGTGAACTCAGTCACCGAACGGCCCAGCGGCGCAGAACGCACCACCCTGATAGACCTTGGCCGGGTCATCGGCGGCCACCGGTGGCTGGGTTTCGACCTGGGCACGGAAGACTTCGGAGCTGTCTTTCGGGGCGTAGCCCAGGTGCGCGGCGTAGCGGTTGTCCCACCAGGTGTCGAGGTTATCCGACATGCCGTAGACCACGGTGTGGCCGACATTCGGCGTATACAGCGCGCGTTCGAGCAGTTGGGTCAGGTCGTCGAAGCTCAGCCAGGTGTGCATCATCCGGCGGTTCTGCGGTTCGGGGAACGAGGAGCCGATACGGATGCTCACGGTCTCGATGCCGTAGCGGTCGAAATAGAAGCTCGCCATGTCTTCGCCGTAGGACTTGGACAGCCCGTAGTAGCTGTCGGGACGGCGTGGAGAGTGGGCGTCGAGTTTTTCGCCCTGCTTGTGGAAGCCGATCACATGGTTTGAGCTGGCGAAGATCACGCGCTTTACCCCATGGCGGCGCGCGGCTTCGTAGATATGGAAGGTGCCGCTGATATTGGCACCGAGGATTTCTTCAAACGGACGCTCCACCGATACGCCGCCGAAGTGCAGGATCGCGTCGACGCCTTCCACCAGGTGATGCACGGCTTGTTTGTCGGCAAGGTCGCAGGGCTGGACTTCTTCCGAGGCATCGACCGGCGGGGCCATGCTGGCGATGTCCGACAGGCGTAGCACCTGGGTGTACGGACGCAGGCGTTCGCGCAGGACTTTGCCGAGGCCGCCGGCGGCACCGGTGAGCAGCAGGCGGTTGAAGGGAGTGGGGGTGGTCGTGGTCATGGGGATTCCAATTTTTTTGTTGTAGGTTGTCGTATGACTATGCCGAAGTATTGTTAGGGATCCCCCAGGTTGTCAACGCGCCATTGATCGAATTAGTCCGCACGTAGATACCGTCTTAGCCAAATCCGCGCAAAACCGTAGCAGCTGCCGAGCGCAAGCGAGGCTGCGTCGGGCGCGCTGCCGATTCAAGCTCGAGTCGCGGCCGACGCAGCCTCGCCGGGGCTCGACAGCTGCTGGGGCGGCCGGTGTGAGTTACAGCAACGAGAGCGGGTAGCTGATAAAGATGCGGTTTTCGTCGAACTCGTTGGTGCTGAAATCCCGTCGCATGGTCGAGTTGCGCCACTTCACGTTGAGGTTCTTCAATGCACCGCTTTGCACGGTGTAGGCCAGCTCCGATTCACGTCCCCATTCCTTGCCATCGGTGATCGCCCCGGTGTGCACGTTACTGCCGCTGATATAGCGATTCATCAGGGTCAGCCCCGGCACGCCGAGCACCACGAAGTTGAAGTCATGCCGCACCTGCCAGGATTTTTCCTTGGCGTTGTCATAACTGGAGTTGTAGCTGTCGTTGGCCAGGGTGCCGCCGCTGGTGCCGTTGACGCGCATCCACACGCTGTCGCCGGTGAGTTTCTGCAGGCCGACGTAGAAGGTGTTGCCGCCGTATTTAGCCGAGAGCAGGGCGAAGGTGGTCTTGTTGTCGAGGTCGCCGGCCAGGGCGCTGCCGTCTTCCTTGCCGTTGAAGAACCCGAGATTGGCGCCCAGGGTCCAGTCGCCCACCGGTTGGCTGTGGGTCAGGTTGACGTACTGTTGCTGGTAGATGTCGGTGAGCTCGGAGTACCACAGGCCAACTTGCGTGCGCTTGTCGTTGAAGCTGTATTCGCCGCCGCCGAAGTTGAAGCGGTCGGAGGTGAACTCGGCTTTGCCGTTCATGAACATGTCTTCCATGCTCGCGTCGTTGCGCGGGCTGTTGCCGCGAAACTGGCCGCCGTAGAGGGTCAGGCCGGCGATTTCATTGGACGTCACCTGGCCGCCGCGAAAGGTCTGGGGCAGCGAGCGACCATCGTCGGAGCGCAGGATCGGCAGCACCGGCATCCATTCGCCGACCTTCAATTCGGTCTTCGACAGCCTGGTTTTCAGCGCCACGCCCAGGCGTCCGAAATTGTCGGCGGGGCGGCCGTCATCGTGGATCGGCAGCAACTGGGTACCGCCGGTGCCTTTGCCGCCATCGAGCTTCTGCGAATACAGCCCCAGCACATCAATGCCGAAACCCACGGTGCCCTGGGTGAAGCCGGACTTGGCGTCGAGAATAAAACTCTGCGTCCACTCTTCAGCCTTGCCCTGAGGGTTGCTCGGGTTGGTGAAGTTACGGTTGAAGTAGGCGTTGCGCAGGTTGAGCGTGGCTTTGGCGTCGTCGACGAAGCCTTCGGCGTGGGCGACGAGGGGCAGGGTGAAGGCCAGGCTGCCGAGACCGATAAGGCCGATACACGACGAGGAATTACGGGCGAATTGACTCACAGTGACGCTCCCTTTCATTTGTTGTTTTTATTATTTGTTATACGTCGTCGTACAACATTGGAGCGGATATTTGCGGGGTTTTCGTGAGGTGTCAAGCAGAAGTTATACGATGACTAGGTGGGGGTTGATCTAAAGCGGGCACAGTCAATGTGAGAGGGGCAAGCCTCTCCCACATTCAGCCAGCCAGGACCATTGGAGGCAGGGTGCCAAGCAGGGATACGGCAGCGACTGCTGAAACACCGAGCAGCCACTCCAGCATCACACTGGCCTTCAAGCTGCCCAGCCGTTGTTCGCCGCTATCAAGGCGCAACCGGTTCAGCAGCGCCAGCGCCAACATGCCCAGCACCAGCATCACCTTGATCAACAGAATCAGCGCGAAACCACTGAACAACGGCGTAGGCCACAGCTGCCCGGTGAGTACGCGCACATTGATCAGGCCGGTCACCAGCAACCCCGCGACCAGGCCATAACCCACGCCGCTGAAACGACGCAGGACCGGCGCCAGCTCAAAACCGTTTGGCGGCTTGAGGATCAATACCAGCAGCAATAACCCACCCAACCATGCACCGACGCACATCAGGTGCACCACCTGGTTGAGTATCAACAACTGCCCCCTCAGCCCATCAAGCATGGCGCCATGGCCGACCGGGGCCAGGGTCATCAGCAACAGCGTGATCAACGGCAGGCGCGCGGCCTTCCAGGCGGTCATCAGGGCGATGACCAACAACCCATTCAACATCAGATGCCAGGTCCACACCTGGCCAAAAAAGGTCTTGCCCAGCACCCGTTGCACGGTCGACAGTTCCAGCGCCGCCGGCCATGAACCGGCCATGCTGGCGGTAATCAACAGTAACCAGGTCACCGCCGACGCGAGGGCCGTCCATGCCAGCCCACGGGTGATGCGCAACAATTGCCGGTCCAGCACCGGCTGCGGTTCAGCGCCGAGGAGCCAGGGCCTGAATACACAGGCCCCGAACATCAACAGCACGACGATGAAATGCACGAACCGGCACAGCACCAGCAGCGTTGCCATGGGTTATTGGCCGACCTTGAAGCTGTATTCACCGTTGCTTTTGTGGGTGTCGACCGACACCGCATTCCACACCACTTTGTAGTTACCGGCCGCGAGCGGTGCGGCAGGCGTCACCACCAGGGTTTTCTTGTCGGCGTCCGGGGTTTCCAGGCCTTTGATGGCGATCTCGGTGCCGTCCTTGCTCAGGGACACCTTGGTGAAGGTGGCTTCGACGCCTTCGCTGAAGGTCAGGCGCAGATCTTTGGGGGCCGTGACGCTGCTGTCTGCCGCAGGCGTGGCGCTTTTGAGATGAGCATGGGCAAACGCTGCGCAGGGACCCAGCAGGGAGACGAGCAGGGCGACAGTGGTCAGGGTTTTCTTGATCAACATTGTGCAATACCCAGCAATGGTTAGGAGCGGGCAGTGTACGAAGTTTCGACTGCGCCTGTCGCCCCGATCTAGAGCGGTGGTAGTCTTTGGGTCATGTCTTTGTCAGGGAGCCCTTATGGGCAATCACAAGAGCGGAATTCGCCGGGTCAACGTCGAAAAAATCCTGCTGGCGGCGGAGAAAATCTTCGCCGAGAAGGGCTACGGCAGTACCGCCATGGCCGATATTGCTGAAGAAGTGCAACTGCCGCGCTCCAACCTGCATTACTACTTCACCACCAAGAGCGAGCTGTACAGCGCGGTGCTGTTTGACCTGCTGGAAGTGTGGAAGCAGGACGCCCTCAGCTTCGAGACCTTCGATGATCCCCGCGTGGTGCTCAGCAGTTACATCCGCGCCAAGATGCAGCGCTCGCGCACGCGGCCGTATGGCTCCAAGGTCTGGGCCAACGAGATCATCCACGGCGCGCCGACACTCGGTGAGGCGCTGGATGAGAGCCTGTACGACTGGGCCAAGATGAAGGAGGCGAAAATTCGCCAGTGGGTGGAAGACAAACGCATCCTGCCGGTGGAACCGTCGAGCCTGCTGTACATGATCTGGGCGTCGACCCAGCACTATGCCGACTTTGATCATCAGGTGAAGATTCTGAATGATCACCAGCCGTTGTCGGATATGCAGTTCGAGAAGGCGATCCAGACGGTGACCAGTGTGATTTTGCGCGGGATTGGGTTGGAGCCTTGAGTGGGAGGGTGGGGCTTAGGGCCTCATCGGGGGCAAGCCCCCTCCCACATTTGATGTGTGGTGTGGGAGGGGGCCCCCGATAGCGGCCTGAAGGACTACACCGCCTCCCGATAGGGATTCCTCGGATCCTGCGTCCAATTCAAAAACGGCTTGCCCGTGTCGATAGGCACCATCTCGATGCAATCCGCCACCGGACAGGTGATCTGGCACAAGTTGCAGCCCACGCACTCATCATCGATCACTTCGTATTTATGCGTGCCGTCCGCCTGCTTCAAGCTGGCGATGGCCTGGTGCGAGGTGTCCTCACAGGCAATGTGGCAACGCCCGCAGCCAATGCACGCCGCTTGGTCGATCTTGGCTATCACTTGGTAGTTGATGTCCAGGTACTTCCAATCCGTGGTATTGCCCACCGCGCGCCCGGAAAATTCCTGCAAGCTCTGGTAACCCTGGCTGTCCATCCACCGCGACAGCCCGTCCTTCATCTCTTCAACGATGCGAAAACCATGCAGCATCGCCGCCGTGCACACCTGCACCGCGCCGCAACCGAGGGCGACGAATTCCGCAGCGTCGCGCCAGTTACCGATGCCGCCGATCCCGCAGATCGGCAGGCCCTGGGTCTGCGGGTCGCGGGCGATTTCGGCGACCATGTTCAGGGCAATCGGCTTGACCGCCGAACCACAGTAACCGCCGTGGGTGCTCTGGGTGCCGACCATCGGCAGGGCGACCATGCGTTCCAGGTCCACGCTGGTGATGGAGTTGATGGTGTTGATCAGCGACACCGCGTCCGCACCGCCGCGATACGCCGCCCGCGCCGCCACACGGATGTCGGTGATATTCGGCGTGAGCTTGACGATCACCGGCAGCGAGCAATAGGTCTTGCACCAGCGCGTCACCTGTTCCACGTACTCTGGCACCTGGCCCACCGCCGCGCCCATGCCGCGCTCGGGCATGCCGTGGGGGCAGCCGAAGTTCAGCTCAATGCCGTCGCAGCCGGTGGCTTCCACCAGGGGCAGGATGTTTTTCCAGGATTGCTCAACGCACGGCACCATCAGCGACACGATCAGCGCGCGATCAGGCCAATCCTTTTTCACCTGGGTAATTTCCCGCAGGTTGATCTCCAGGGAGCGGTCGGTGATCAGCTCGATATTGTTGATGCCCAGCACTTCACGGTTGGCGCCGTAGTGCGCCGAGTACCGCGATGACACGTTGACCGCTGCCGGGTCTTCACCCAGGGTCTTCCACACCACGCCACCCCAGCCCGCTTCAAACGCACGCACCACGTTGTAGGCCTTATCGGTGGGCGGCGCGGAGGCCAGCCAGAATGGGTTGGGGGCCTTGATACCGGCGAACACAATCGAGAGATCGGCCATTACGCAGCCTCCACATTCAGCATGAGTTGGGCGTGCATGGCTTCGGCGGCCAGCTTGCCGTGTTGCACCGCCTGCACGGTGAGGTCCTGGCCGAGGCTGACGCAGTCGCCGCCGGCGTAGACCCCAGGGATGCTGGTGCGCAGCTGTTCGTCGACGAAGATCCGTTCGCCGACGCGGTGCAGCTGTTGCGCCAGGGGATCATGCAAGGCCTCGCCGTCAAAACCCTGCCCGATGGCCTTGAAGATGGCATCGGCGGCCAGTTCGAAGGTCTCTCCAGTGGGATGCAGGCGGCCGTTTTCCAGGCGGGTGCGGGCGAAGCGCATGCCGCGTACACGGCCCTGTTCATCGAGCAGCACTTCTTCGGGCTGGGCCCAGGTCAGCAGGCGCACCTGATTGGCCTTGGCGATGTCCTGCTCATGGTGGGTGGCGCCCATATCGGCGAGGCCACGGCGGTAGACGAGGTTCACATCACGGGCACCGAGCCTGGCCATTTGCACGGCCATGTCGATGGCGGTATTGCCGGCGCCGAGCACGATGCAGCGGTCGGCCAGGGGCAGCTGGGTCAGGTCATCGGCCTGGCGCAGCTCGCGGATATAGTCGGTGGCGGCAAGCAGGCCGGGTGCGTCCTCATGGGGCAAGCCGAGTTGCTTGCTGGCCGCCAGGCCCAGGCCGAGGAACACCGAGTCGAATTGCTGGTGCAGTTCGCTGAGGGTGAGGTTCTCGCCGAGGCGCTGGCCGTGGCGGATTTCGATGCCGCCGATCTGCAGGAGGAAATCCAGTTCCTTCTGGGCGAAGTCGTCCACCAGCTTGTACTTGGCGATCCCGTATTCGTTCAGACCGCCGGCTTTTTCCCGCGCTTCGAAGATCACCACGTCATGCCCGTGCAGGGCGGCGCGATGGGCGCAGGCCAGCCCAGCGGGACCTGCACCGACCACGGCGATGCGTTTTCCGGTAGAGGCGGCACGCTGGAACGGGTGTTCGCTGAAGTGGGCGTTATCCACCGCGTAGCGTTGCAACAGGCCGATCAGCACCGGCGCGCATTCTTCGGCGTTGTTACGCACGCACGCTTGCTGGCAGAGGATTTCTGTCGGGCAGACCCGTGCGCAACTGCCGCCGAGGATGTTGGCCGAGAGGATTTTCTGTGCTGCGCCCTGGACGTTGTCGGTGTGGATATTGCGGATGAACGAGGGAATGTCGATTTCGCTGGGGCACGCGTTCACGCACGGGGCGTCGTAGCAGTACAGGCAGCGCGAGGCTTCCAGTTGGGCCTGGCGGGCGTTGAGGGGCGGCGCCAGGTCGGTGAAATGGCTGGCGAGGGTGGCCCCGTCTTCATGGGGATGGGGGAGGTGGGTCAGGGTCTGGATCACGGTGTTGGCCTCACGGTTTTTTGGATTGCCTCTAAGTGGGCATTTTTGTTGCCTGTACTGGCCTCATCGAGGGCAAGCCCCCTCCCACATTCGACCGAGTTGTATCTGAATGAATGCGGTCAAGTGTGGGAGGGGGCTTGCCCCCGATAGCGGTCTCAGCGCTTCACAGCAACCGGCCTGGAATGCTCCGCCCGCTTGCTCAACTGCTCAAACACCGACGGATACGCCGGCCGCTCCACATAGCGCCCGGCCCCGCGTTCGGCGCGCAGGTCGCCATCGGCCCAGACCAGCTTGCCCTGGCTGATGGTGTGGCTCGGCACGCCGCGCACGGTCTTGCCTTCGAAGATGTTGAAGTCGACCTTCTGATGGTGGGTCTTGGCGGAAATGGTCCGCGTGCCTTCGGGGTCCCACAGCACCAGGTCGGCATCCGCACCTACGCGGATCGCGCCTTTGCGTGGGTAGAGGTTGAAGATCTTCGCGGTGTTGGTGGAGGTCAGCGCGACGAACTCCTGCATCGACAGGCGCCCGGTGTTGACCCCTTCGTGCCACAGCAGCGCCATGCGGTCTTCGATACCGGCGGTGCCGTTGGGGATCTTGCTGAAATCGTCACGCCCGGCGGCTTTTTGTTCGGCGCAGAAGCAGCAGTGGTCGGTAGCGGTTGTGTGCAGGTTGCCCGATTGCAGGCCATGCCACAGCGCTTCCTGATGCCCGCGCGGGCGAAACGGCGGGCTCATCACATAGCCGGCGGCGGTTTGCCAGTCGGGGTGCTGGTAGACGCTGTCGTCCAGCAGCAGGTGGCCGGCGAGCACCTCACCGTAGACCGCCTGGCCCTTGCCTCGGGCGTAGGTGATTTCATCCAGCGCCTCCTGGGTAGACACGTGCACAAGGTACAGCGGCGTGCCGATGGTCTCGGCGATACGGATCGCGCGGCTGGCCGCTTCACCTTCCACCTGGGACGGGCGTGACAGCGGGTGCGCTTCCGGCCCGGTGATGCCCTGGGCCATCAGCTTGCGTTGCAGGTGGTACACCAGCTCGCCGTTTTCCGCATGCACGGTGGGCACGGCGCCGAGTTCCAGGCAGCGTTCGAAGCTGGCCACCAGGGTGTCGTCGGCCGCCATGATTGCGTTCTTGTAGGCCATGAAATGCTTGAAGCTGTTGATGCCGTGGTGGCTGACCAGCTCGGCCATTTCCTCGCGCACCTGTTCGCTCCACCAGGTGATCGCCACATGAAAGCCGTAGTCGGACGCAGACTTTTCTGCCCAGCCCCGCCACTGGTGGAACGCTTCCATCAACGATTGCTGCGGGTTGGGAATCACGAAGTCGATGATCGAGGTGGTGCCCCCGGCCAAACCCGCCGCCGTGCCGCTGAAAAAATCTTCACTGGCCACGGTGCCCATGAAGGGCAGTTGCATATGGGTATGGGGGTCGATGCCGCCCGGCATCAAATATTGTCCGCTGCCGTCGAGTTGTTCAGTGCCGGCGGGAATATCCAGGTCCGTGCCAATGGCGCGAATCAGACCGCCTGCGCATAACACATCGGCGCGGTAACTTTCATCATGGGTAATAACGGTGGCGCCACGGATCAACAGCGACATGTCGAGTTCCTCACAGGCTTGACCGGCTTGTGCCAGTTCTAAGTGTTGTATTGCTACGCGCCGATGTTCGGTTAATTCCTGTCATCGGTGACAGGAATAGAAACTAGCCCGAGTTTTTCGATTGAGCAAGAAGATTTTTTATAAGCTTATATAGTATTTAATATATTGATTTATAAGGATAAAAATACAAAATCACCAAAATGTAGCGGTCTCTCACCATTTTGACGCACTTGACAGGTTCACAATATGAGCAACATTTCTTATTGCAAATCAGACGCTTGAGACATGCCTCTTGACGGGGTCGGTAAATAAAAATAATTGTGGTGCACCAGATTGACTCCTGACGGTTCGGATAACGGGCGCGTTATTTAGCCTGAGTAACGCGGCAAGTACCGCAGGCGCAATCGGAAAGCTGATTAACATCAGCAAGTTATATAAGCGGTGCGGGTTCAAGGGCAGTTGTCGGCACGGTTATTGAGTGCAGTGGCGGCTGGCCGGACCCGTGATGTCATGTTGTTTACGAGGTACTCCGGCCACCCAGCGTTCAGCGCGGGGTGAGCAACAATAATTCGAAAAAAACCGTGGAGCGGCCATGCAACAGAACAGATCGCAAGTCATTGAGCGCAACGGCCTGTACGAACTCGACGCCGGCCCCGACGTCCTCGACAGCCCTCGCTACAACCACGACATGGCACCGACCAAGGTGCACGAACGCACCTGGAACAAGTGGCACATCACCGCGCTGTGGGTCGGCATGTCGATCTGCGTGCCCACCTACACCCTGGGCGGTGTGCTCACCGCATATTTCGGGTTGTCGGTGGGGGAGGCGCTGATGGCGATATTGCTCGCCAATATCGTGGTGCTGATCCCGCTGACCCTTAACGCCTTCCCCGGTACCAAGTACGGCATTCCGTTTCCGGTGTTGCTGCGTTCGTCCTTCGGCATCCTCGGTTCCAACGTGCCGTGCCTGATCCGCGCGCTGGTGGCGTGTGGCTGGTTTGGTATCCAGACCATGTTTGGCGGGCTGGCGATTCACCTGTTCCTGGGCTCGATTTTCGAGGGGTGGAAGTCCCTCGGCGGCACCGGTGAGGTGATCGGCTTCATGATGTTCTGGTGCCTGAATTTGTGGGTGGTGCTGCGCGGCGCCGAGTCGATCAAGCGCCTGGAAACCCTGTCGGCGCCGTTGCTGGTGGCGGTGGGCATTGGCTTGCTGGTGTGGGCGATGCCGAATGTGTCTCTCAGCGAACTGATGGCGATCCCGCCCAAGCGTCCAGAGGGCGCGAGCCTTACCGGGTACTTCATGGCCGGCCTGACTGCGATGGTGGGCTTCTGGGCCACCTTGTCGCTGAATATTCCCGACTTCAGCCGCTATGCCAAAAGCCAGAAGGACCAGATCCTCGGGCAGATTTTCGGCCTGCCGCTGACCATGTTCCTGTTCGCCGCCCTCGGCGTGATCATGACCGCCGCCTCGGTGAAACTGGTGGGCGTCAGCGTGTCCGATCCCGTGACCCTGATCGGTCATATCCAGAGCCCGGTGTGGGTGGCCGTGGCCATGGCGCTGATCATCGTCGCCACCTTGTCCACCAACACCGCCGCGAACATCGTTTCGCCCACCAACGACTTCCAGAACATCGCGCCCAAGCTGATCAACCGCACCACGGCGGTGATCCTCACCGGCCTGGTCGGGCTGGTGCTGATGGGCCATGAACTGCTGAAAAAACTCGGCTTGATCGTCTCGGATGTGAGCCTGGAAACCGTGTATTCCAACTGGTTGCTGGGCTACTCAAGCCTGCTGGGGCCGATCGCCGGGATCATGGTGGTGGACTACTTCATCACCCGCAAACAGCAACTGGACCTGGCCGGTCTGTACCGCGACGACGTGTACCCGGCGTGGAACTGGAGCGGCTTTATCGCCTTTGGCGTGCCGGTGGTGTTGACGTTGCTGTCGTTGGGCAGCGATGCGTTCAGCTGGTTCTACAGCTACGGCTGGTTTACCGGTTCGGCGTTGGGCGGGTTGCTGTATTACGGCCTGAATGCCAGGCGTGGAATCAGTCCGATGCCAGCCAAATCCCCGCTGTAACGGAAGTGGAATGCAATCTAAATGTGGGAGGGGGCTTGCTCCCGATAGCGGTCATTCAGCCAATGCATGGGTGACTGATCCACCGCAATCGGGAGCAAGCCCCCTCCCACATTGGACCGCGTTCCCCCTGCTCCTATCATAAGAAGCTCAGCCTGAGGAGATCCCCATGAACGCTGCCCTTGACGTTCTGCAATCGACCCACCAGCACATCAACCGCGACCGCTTGTGGCAGTCGCTGATGGATCTGGCCAAACTCGGTGCCACCCCCAAGGGGGGCGTGTGCCGCCTGGCCCTCACCGACCTTGACCGCAAGGCCCGCGACCTGTTTGTGCAGTGGTGCGAAGACGCCGGTTGCACCGTGACCGTCGATGGCATCGGCAATATCTTCGCGCGCCGTCCCGGTCGTAATCCCAACCTGCCGCCGGTGATGACCGGCAGCCATATCGACACTCAGCCTACGGGCGGCAAGTTCGATGGTTGCTTCGGTGTGCTGGCGGGTGTGGAAGTGCTGCGTACGCTGAACGACCTCAAGATCGAAACCGAGGCGCCCTTGGAAGTGGTGGTGTGGACCAACGAGGAAGGCTCGCGCTTCCCGCCGTGCATGATGGGCTCGGGGGTATTTGCCGAGAAGTTTACCCTGGCGGAGACCTTGGCCAAGGTCGATGCGGACGGGGTCAGCGTGGGTGATGCGCTGAACGCGATTGGCTACGCAGGAACCCGTCCTGAGCGTGGGCATAAGGTCGGTGCGTATTTCGAGGCACATATCGAACAAGGGCCGATTCTGGAAGACGAGAAGAAGACCATCGGCGTGGTGCTCGGCGCCCTCGGGCAAAAGTGGTTCGACCTGAAACTGCGCGGCGTTGAAGCGCATGCGGGGCCGACGCCGATGCACCTGCGCAAGGACGCCCTGGTAGGCGCGGCGGCGGTGGTGGCGGCGGTCAATGCGTCGGCGCTGGGGCATCAGCCGCATGCTTGCGGGACTGTCGGTTGCCTGCAGGCGTATCCCGGCTCACGCAACGTGATTCCCGGCGAAGTGCGCATGACCCTGGACTTCCGGCACTTGGAACCGGCGCGATTGGATTCGATGATCACCGAAGTGCGTAAGGTGATTGACGAGACCTGTGCCAAGCACGGGTTGAGTTTTGAAATGGAACCCACGGCCGACTTCCCGCCGCTGTACTTCGACAAAGGCTGCGTCGACGCCGTGCGCGATGCGGCGAATGGGTTGGGCTTGTCGAACATGGACATCGTCAGCGGGGCAGGGCACGACGCGATCTTCGTCGCCGAGTTGGGCCCGGCGGGGATGATCTTTGTGCCGTGTGAAGGTGGTATCAGCCATAACGAAATCGAAAACGCCGCACCGGATGACCTGGCCGCGGGATGTGCGGTGCTGTTGCGCGCCATGGTGGCCGCTTCGGCAGCCATCGCCAGCGGCAAACTCGCCGCCTGAAATGTGGGAGGGGGCTTGCTCCCGATAGCGGTGTATCAGTTACAGATAAGCTGACTGACCTACCGCAATCGGGAGCAAGCCCCCTCCCACATTTGAACTGTGTTTGACGTTAAACCCAGATGGCATCCCACAGTGGGTAGTCGCCAATCCGCTTGACCAGACCCGCTCGCAATGGATTAGCCACCACATACCGGGCTATTTTCACCAAGTCATCTTCCTTGCGCAGTGCGCGGTCATGAAAGTTTTCTTGCCAAAGCCGTCCCTTGCGACCACTCACGGCATTGACGGTCCTGGTGCTCTTTGACTTCACCTGGCACATCAAGTCCGCCAGCGAGCCTTTTTTCAGTTCAAGCAGCCAATGGAAATGGTCCGGCATGATGACCCAAGCCAGCGAGTTGGCCAGCCCTTGGTACTGGGCCAACCGAAATTGCCAGACCACCAAGCGAGCGAGATGGAAATTGTCGAATATCGGTATGCGTTCGTGGGTGTTGGTGGTGATGAGGTAGATACGGTTGGGTTCGCTGAATCGACCGATGCGCAGGCGGTGTGAAGCGGGTAAATCTGCCATTCCCTGGCCCTCTCAAGATGTGCTTAGAGAGGCTAGATTGACGAGCAGGAGGTTGATGGGCGGGCTTTTGGCAGGATGTGTCTGGAAGGACGCTATCGGGGGCAAGCCCCCTCCCACATGGGGTCCGCAGTGCTTATACATTATGTGTCTGACGCAGGATCAGTGTGGGAGGGGGCTTGCCCCCGATGAGGTCGGAACTGACGCTGCCGAAACCTCATTGCACTTGGAAATGTCTTGCTTTGAGGCTGTGGTGTAAGGCATGTCTTACTCCTTCGTACGAAGTCTCTTTTGTTCTTCTTCTCGCTCATCATCTTGGCCATCTGGTGTTAGGTTCTGCCGCGCAAAAAACCTAATGCAGAGGAAGCATGTAATGGCGAACCCTATGCCCGCGCCTGATGAATCAGCTATGCCAGGTTCAGGAACTACTAGAAAGTCGCTTTACTCAAGGGTTACAACGATTTTGCTGGCGCTTTGCTTGGTGTATATCGCTGGTGATTGGCTGCTTTCGCCGGGCCGCCCGCAATTGACGGAGGTTGTACTCCGCGTGCCGATCAGTGATGACGCTTCGATCTATGGCGTCAAGGATGATCGCGGAGGGGCCACTGTGCCGTTCAGTTACCGATATTACGTTTACCGAACCTTGGGAACCGATAGTGAAATATTGGCTGTATTGAGAGATGCCAATCCGTTTCTGGTTACGCGTGACGGGGCGGTAAAAGTTGATGTCGAGAGCCGTTCGATTACGGTTTCGGTGTCGGGGGATGTATCCGACTATCACAGCAGTACCCTGTATCGGCATGCCAATGGTATTGACTACACAGTGGTGAGTGTTTTTCTTAATAGTCGGCCAGAGGGCTGAAATGTGCGGTGGATCAGTCAGTGATGATTGACTGAACCACCGCAATCGGGGGCAAGCCCCCTCCCACATTGGCTCAGTGGTGTTCATACATTATGTGTCTGACGCAGGATCAGTGTGGGAGGGGGCTTGCCCCCGATGGCGGTGGCTCAGCTACGGATAAACTGGCTGTTCCACCGCCATCACTGTGCCTGGGGTGATGTCAGGCGCCAGGTTGCCAGCCGCCGCCGAGTGCGGTCATGAGTCCTACACTGGCCTGCAACTGCCGCGTCTGCACCGCCTGCAATGTCCGCTGCGCCTGCAACGCTGCGGTCTGCGCGGTCACCACATCCAGGTAACTCACCGCCCCCGCCTGATAGCTGTTCATCGCCAATGATTGCGTATGCTGCGCCGCATCCGCCGCCGCTTGTTCGTCCTGCGCCTCCTGCTGCAAATCCCTTAACTGCGCGAGGTTATCTTCCACCTCCCGTACAGCCTTCAACACCTGGCTGCGATACTGCGCCGACGCCTCTTCAAACTCGGCCTTGGCCTGGCGTTCATTGGCGCTCAGGCGCCCACCGTCAAAGATCGGCACATTCACCAACGGCCCCAGCGCCCAATACCGATTACCTGCCGAGAGTAGATTGCCCACGCCTTGCGTCTGCCCGCCGATCAGCCCGGTCAAGCTGAAGTCCGGATACCACGCCGCCTTGGCCACGCCGATATTCGCGTTGGCCGCAAACACCTGTCGCTCTGCCGCCACAATATCCGGGCGACGTTGCAGCAGGTGGCTTGGCAGCTGCGAAGGAATCCCCGGCAGGGCGATCAGTTGCTGACCGGGCAGCAAGGTAAAGTCGCTGGCTGTCACACCCACCAACTCACCGATGGCGTGCTCAGTGAGGTTGCGTTGCCCGCGTACCTCATCCAATTGCGCCTTGGCCTGCGCCAGTTGGTTTTGCGCCCGTGTCAGGTCCAGTTCCGAGGCAATCTGGCCCTCGTACCGGCTGCGGGTCAGTTGCAGTGCCTGGCTGAAATCCTCCAGCGAGCCAGTGAGAATCCGACTCTGCGCATCCAGCCCATTGAGCTGCACGTACAAGGTCGCCAACTGACGCTGCAAACTCAGGCGCGCCACCGCCAGGTCATCTCCTGACGCTTGCGCCTGGGCGTCGCCGGCTGCGACCTGGTTGCGGATTTTGCCCCACAGGTCCAGGTCGTAACTCAACGAAAAACCGGCGGTGTTGCCGTTGTACACCGACGGCTGCGTCTCTCCCCGCAACGGCCGCGAGTCAGATTGGCGCTGGCGCAACGGCTGTGCGCTGGCGGTGATCTGCGGGAACAGCCCGGCATGTAGCTGACTGGCATACGCCTGGGACGCATCGAAGTGCGCCAGCGCCGCCGCCAAGTCCGGGTTGGCCTTGAGCAGTTGCTGCTGCAGGTCATTCAGGCGCGAATCGTTGTAGAGCTTCCACCATTCGGGGGCCAGTTGGTCGGACGGCTGCGCGCTGTGCCAGGGGCCGTCGCTGGTCTGTTCGCGGTAGTTGGCCGGCAGGTCAATCGCCGGCACCTTGTAGGTCGGCGCCATCGAGCAGCCTTGCAAGACCAGCAGCATCAATGCCGCGAGCGGTTTAAGCCCTGCGCGCATGTGCACCTCCGGCGTCGGCCAGTTGCACCGGGTCGCCTTCGCGCAAGGCATCGGGCGGGTTGTCGACGATGCGGTCGGCGGGTTTCAAGCCTTGATCGATCACCAGGCGTTCGCCCAGGTCGAGGCCGATGTGGATGACTTGCAGGTGCACATGGTTCTGCCCATCCAGCACCGCCACCTGGGTGCCCTGGGCGCGGAAGATCAACGCGCTGGCCGGAATGCTCACACCATGGGTATCGGCCGGAATCGGCAGAGTGGCTTCGGCGTAGTCACCGGGCAGTAATTCGCCGTTCGGGTTGTCGGCGACGAATTGGGCGAGCAGGGTGCCGGAGCGGCGGTCGATGGCGGTGGAATCACCGATCAGGCGCGCCTTGAAGTGCTTGCCGGGATGCTCGGGCACGGTCAGCTCGGCTTCAAGGCCGGGATGGATGACCGCCGCGTAGTTTTGCGGCACCGGCACATAGAGGCGTAATTGGTGGGTGTCGGCGATGTTGAAGAGTTCCGGATCGCTGTCGGTGTCGGCCTTGATCAACTGGCCGATATCGGTGTTGCGCGCGGTGATGGTGCCGGTGAACGGGGCGCGAAGGGTCTTGTAGCTTTCCAGCGCCGACAGCCGTGCATAGTCGGCAGCGGCCGCCTCGGCGTTGGCCTTTGCGGCAGCGGCGTTGGAGGTTTTTTCATCGGCCTCCTGGCGCGAGACCGAATGGCTGGCCAGCAGGTTTTGCCAACGGGTGGCGGTGGTTTCGGCCAAGCGTGCGTTGGCCTGCTCCTGCACCAGGCGTGCATGGGTTTGCGCCAGTTGCTGGTCGAGGTCGGGGCTGTCGATTTCGGCGAGGACTTGCCCGGCCTTGACCTGGCTGCCGATGTCGACTTTCCAGTCCTTCAAATAGCCGCTGACCCGGGCGTGGATCGGCGCCTTGCTCCAGGCCTCCAGGTGCGCCGGCAGGCGCAAGGTATCGCCGGCCACATTCTGCTTGGGCTGGAACACCATCACTTGCGGGATGGCCGCGGTCTCGGTCCAGGCGGTGATCGATTGTTCGTGCAGCGTGCGGGCATGCAGGCCGTTGGCGACCAACAGGGCGGCCAGGGTCAGGCCGCCGACACCCATGAGCATCAGACGCTTGCGCGAGGGTTTGTGATCAGACGACATGTGGGGTTTCTCCTGCAACTGCGCGAGTAGGGTGACGACCGTGGACCAGGCTGAAGACCACGGGAACAAACAACAACGTGGCGAGGGTGGCGAAGATCAAGCCGCCGATAACGGCGCGCCCGAGCGGGGCGTTCTGCTCTTCGGAAATCGCCAGGGGCAACATGCCGATGATCATCGCCAGGGCAGTCATGCACACCGGGCGGAAGCGCGTGTAACCGGCCTCCATGGCGGCCTTCAACGCATCACCATGTTCGGCCAGGCGCTCGCGGCAGAAGCTCACCACCAAGATCGAGTTGGCCGTGGCGACGCCCATGCACAAGATCGCTCCAGTGAGCGCCGGCACCGACAATGAAGTGCCGCTGAGGAATAGCATCCACACGATCCCCGCAAGTGCTGCCGGCAAGGCCGTAATGATCACAAACGGGTCGGCCCACGACTGGAAGTTGACCACGATCAGCAGGTAGATCAGCACCACCGCACCCAGCAGGCCAAAGCTCAAGCCGCTGAAGGCTTCATGCAACGCATCGATCTGCCCATGCAGGCTGATCACCGCGCCTTTGGGACGCAGGGACGCGGTGTCATCCAGCACTTTTTGCACGTCGCGGGCCACGCCGCCGAGGTCGCGGCCCTGTACGTTGGCGTACAGGTCCAGGGTCGGTTCGATGTTGTAGTGGGTCACCACCGCCGGGCTTTGCACGCGAGAAATGGTTGCCACGCCGCCGAGGATCTGCGACTGCCCGTCGGCACCGGTCACTGGCAGCGCTTCCAGTGACGGCAGGCTGTCGAGGCGGTATTGCGGGGTGGCGGCGACGATGGAATAGGACACGCCGTTGGCCGGGTTGAGCCAGAAGGTCGGCGCGGTTTGCGAACTGCCGGCGAGGGAGGCAACCATGCTGTTGGTCACGTCCCGCTCGGTAATGCCCAGTCCGTTGGCGCGCATGCGGTCGACATTCACCTGCAGCGACGGGTAGCCGGTGGACTGCTGGATGCGCAGGTCGGCGATGCCGGGCACATGTTGCAGGCGACGTTCCAACTCGACGGCGTAGGCGCGGTTTTCTGCATCGCTGCGCCCGGAGATTTTCACGTCCAGCGGCGCCGGCGCGCCGAAGTTGAGGATCTGGCTGCTGATGTCCGCCGGCAGGAACGCGAAGTGGCTGCCAGGAAAACTTTGCGGCAGCGCCTCACGCAGTTTTTTCACGTAGTCGGCGGTGGGCGCATGGTCTTTTTTCAGGCTGACCTGAATGTCGCCGTCCTGCGGGCCGATGGTGCCACTGCTGCTGTAGGCCATGTCGATGCCGCTGAGCGGGATGCCAATGTTATCGACGATGGTGTCCAGCTCAGCGGCGGGAATCACTTCACGGATCCGCGCTTCGATGCGGTCGAAGGCGGCGGCGCTTTCTTCGATACGCGTGCCCAGCGGCAGGCGCACATGCAGGGCCAACGCACCGGCATCCGTCGCCGGGAAAAAGTCCTGGCCCAGGCTGGGCAATAGCAGGAATGAGGCGAGCACACAGGCCAGAAAGCCCACGACAAAACGCTTGCGATGCCCCAGGGCCAACGTCAGCAAGCCATGGTAAGTGTCGCGGATATTCGAGAAGTGGCGCTCGAAACCTTGCTGGAAATTCAGCACGGCTTGCAGCGCGGCATTGCGCGGTTGCTTGTGCTGCTCGCCTTCATGGTGGTTGATGAATGCATCTTCGGGATGATGTCCCACGCCCTGCTCCGGCGTGTGCGGCTTGAGCAGGAACATCGCCAGCGTCGGCACCAGGGTACGCGAGAGAATGAATGAGCTGGCCATGGCAAAGATCACCGCCAGCGCCATCGGCCGGAACAGATAACCGGCGATGCCTTGCAGCAGGAACATCGGCACAAACACGATGCAGATGCACAGCAGCGAGACGAACGCCGGGCCGACAATTTGCGCGGCGCCGTCGAGGATCGCGGTCTTCACCGCCTTGCCTTGTTCCAGGTGCCAGTTGATGTTTTCGATGGTCACCGTGGCGTCGTCCACCAGGATCCCCACCGCCAACGCCAGCCCGCCAAGGGTCATGACGTTGAGGGTTTGCCCGCTGACGGCCAGCAGCGCAATGGCCGACAGCACCGCCAGGGGGATCGACGCCGCAATAATGATCGTGGAGCGCCAACTGCCGAGGAACAGCAGGATCATCGCGCTGGTCAGCAGCGCGGCGATGATGCCTTCCTGGGCCACGCTGCCCACCGATTGCTTGACGAACACCGACGCGTCGCCCAGCAACGAGGTCTTCAGTGACGGTGGCAGGGTTTCGTTGATGCGCGGCAGCATCTGGCGGATACCGTCGATGATCGACAGGGTGGAAATGCTGCCGTTTTTCAACGCCGGCATCAGCACCGCCCGATGGCCGTCGACGCGCACGATGTTGGTCTGTGGCGGCGAGCCATCGCGCACGTGGGCGACCTGGCCGATGGTGATCAACGCGCCGTCGACGGTCTTGATCGGCAGGTCGTTGAGCTCATCGATGGCCTTGGGGCTGTTGTTGAGCAGGATCGTGTATTCGTTGGGGCCGAGTTTGGCGGTGCCCACCGGGATGATCTGGTTCTGCAGCGCCAGGGCGTTGCCCACATCCTGGGCCGACAAGCCCTTGGCAGCCAGTGCCTGGGGGTCGAGGTCGAGGGTGATCTGCCGCTGCTTGCCGCCCATTGGCGTGGGCATGGCCAGGCCGGGCAGGGCGCTGAGGGGCAGGCGGATATTGTTCTGCACCAGGTCGCGGATCCTGGCTTCCGACAGCGTCGGGCTGGAGAACGCCATTTGCAGGATCGGCACCGTGGAGGCGCTGTAGTTGAGGATCAGCGGCGGCGTGATACCCGGTGGCATCTGCTTGAGTACGGTTTGTGACACAGCGGTCACTTGGGCATTGGCGGTGCGGATGTCGACGCCGGGCTGGAAGAAAATTTTCACGATGCCCATGCCGGGCAGCGATTGCGATTCGATATGTTCGATGTCGTTGACGGTGGTGCTCAGGGAGCGTTCGTAGGTGTAGATCACCCGACCGGCCATGGCGTCCGGCGACAGGCCGTTGTACTGCCAGACCACGGCGACCACGGGGATGCCGATATCGGGGAACACGTCGGTGGGGGTTCGCAGGGCCGCCATCGGCCCGATGATGCAGATGAATATGGCCAACACGATAAACGTGTACGGCTTTTGCAGTGCGGTCTTTACCAGCCCGAGCATGCGTGAACCTCCGAGGGAGCAGGATTGCAAACCCCGGCAGTCTTGCCCGACCCACCTAACACGCGCCTTTCAGCCAGGTGAAGGAACATTTAGGTAACGGCTGAAGATCGTTTCATACGTCTTCATTTGTTCTACAAAGCCTGGCTGCCCAAGCTTGCACCCCATCGGACGACTTGTCTTTTTACTGATGTTCTTTGGAGCCCTGCCATGTCACTCAAACCTTTATTGCTGATCCCCGCCCTGGGCGCTGTTTTGTTGTTGTCGGCCTGTGCCGGCCCGATCCCCAAGGCGGACCCCAGCGAAGCCTGGATTGGCTTGAAAGAAGAGGCGCCGAACGATCTGATGGCTGAACGTGTGGACGGCAAGCGTGTAGATGACGGGCGCTTTTTCGAGGTGACCCCAGGGGATCACCGCCTGGACGTGACGTTATTCGAGGAGGAGGCAGGCGACGACAACCAGCAGGACTGCCAGGGCCGTGTCGAGTACAAGGATTTCAAGGCGGGTGAGCATTACACCCTGGTGGAGTCGAGCCTGGGCACCACCGTGCGCGCATCCCTGATGGACGGGCACGGCAAGGAAGTCGCAGCAACTCAGGATTTCAATTGCATGCCTGGCTAGGCGTGGTGCACTGCCGCCTTGTGGGGCTTGGCAGGTGCAGCGGGTTTGACGTGGGGGTGATGGTGCCGGCGGGTAATACGCAACACCCCCCACAACATGGCGCTGGCTACCGCCAGCCAACCGCAGATCAACAGGAAAATCGTTGTTGCAAGGCTCATTTGGGCCTCCTTTCGCCCCGCAGGGGGCACACACAGTCTTCTCAATGGACAGTCTAGCTACCCGGCGGTTGCCTGCTATTGACCAATGGTCGTGTTCGTCCAACTTGTTTGCTCTATCCGCGACGCTTTACTGAGCCTATGGGCTATACCCGCGTGGCAGAGCGTCCTATGATCAGGGCCCTCACCGGCAGTTGATCAAGAGAGTAAAAAATTGCGGTTACGGTCGAACCTTAAAACATCCTTGTTGCTGGCCTGTGCCATAGGGCTCGCGGCCTGTTCCGGGCACCCGTCGAAACTTCCAGGCCTGCCGGAACGTGTCGAACTCAATGGTGTGCCGACCTTTCGCGGTGAGGCTTATCAGAGTGGTCCTACAGCGTTAGCCAGCATGCTGTCGCAACAAGGCATTGTGATGACACCGGGATTGCTGGATAAGCCGTTGCATTTGCCGGGCGGTGAAGCGGACCTGGAGCGCAATATGCAGGTGCTGGCCCGTGAGTACGGGCTGATGGTGTACCCGCTGGATGCCAAGCTGACCGCGGTACTGGCGCAGGTGGCGGCGGGTTACCCGGTGATGGCGCGGATTGGCGGCGGCCTGTTGTCTGACGCGCACTACGTGGTCGTGGTGGGTTTCAACCAGCAGAAAAGCACGGTGCTGTTGCGCTCAGGCATGGATCGACGCCTGCTGATGAGCTTCAGCGACTTTGAGTCGAAGTGGAATAGCGCCGGGAATTGGGCAATCCTCACCCAGCGCCCGAGCCAATTACCGGCCAATGTGGATGCGCAGCGCTGGCGGGATTCGGCTAATGCGACGGCCCAGGCCGGGCAGGAGCGGGCGGCGGCGCAGGCGCTCAAAGTGTTGGCCGAAAGAAAGTAAAACCAACTGCGCCCACCCCATGGGCGCGCGGGTTTTACACTAGACCACCGCACCGAACAACGCTCCGACGGTGGCCGTAATGCCCATGGCCAGCACTCCCCACAGGGTCACGCGCCAAGCGCCGACGAGGACTTTCGCCCCTCCGGCCCTGGCTGCCACGGCGCCAAGGCTGGCAAGAAACAGCAGGGACATGCCGGACACCCACGGCACAACGCTGTGCGCCGGGGCGACGACCGTCACCGCCAGCGGCAACGCGGCACCCACCACGAAACTGGCAGCCGAGGCCAACGCCGCTTGCAGCGGTTTGGCGGTGAGGGTTTCGCTGATTCCCAGTTCGTCCCGCGCATGGGCACCCAATGCGTCGTGTGCCATCAATTGATCGGCGACCTGATGGGCCAGTTCGGGTGATACGCCACGCTGCATATAAATGTGGGCGAGCTCGCTGTGCTCGGCTTTCGGGTTGCTGGCCAGCTCCGCCCGTTCCCGGGCCAGGTCGGCGCGTTCGGTATCGGCCTGGGAATGCACGGAAACGTATTCACCGGCGGCCATGGACATTGCCCCCGCCACCAGCCCGGCCATGCCGGTGACGATCAGCGAGGCATGGCTGGCGTTGGCGGCGGCTACGCCGATCAGCAGGCTGGCGGTTGAAACGATACCGTCATTGGCCCCCAGGACTGCCGCGCGCAGCCAGCCGATACGGTCACTGCGGTGGGATTCGGTGTGCCGGTGCATGAATTTCATAGCGTTGCGGGACTCACGGTCGTGGGTAGGCTTGGGGCGGACGGCTTTCAATCTGCGCCTGCAGAATGCCGCCGACAATGGATATTTCTTTGAGCTGGTCACCCTCGCGCAGCACGAATAGTGCGTCCAGCCCGCGTGCCTGGGCCAGGCGGGGGCCTTCGATCTCGCCCAGCACCATCAACGCCGTGGCCCAGGCATCGGCGAGCATGCACGAGGTTGCCACCACCGTGACGGCCGCGACTGTATTGCACAACGGTGCGCCGGTGGCCGGGTTCATGGTGTGGGCATAATGTTGTCCATTGACGTCAATCCAGTGCCGGTAGTCGCCGGAAGTGGCGATGGCCGCATCGCTGAGTTCCATGACCCCCATCACGTCACGCTGGCCCCGGCACGGTTTTTCAACGGCCACGACCCAGGGGTGAGCGTCCGGCTTGACGCCGCGCGCGCGCATCTCGCCATCGATGCCGACCAGGTAACGGGTCAGCCCGAAGCCGTCCAGGCAGCGTGCCAGTTCGTCCACGCCAAAGCCTTTGGCGATACCGTTGAGGTTGAGCTTGAGCGGTGCGCGTTTACGCACCCGGTGGCGTTGCGTGTCCACCGTCAACGCCGCATTGCTCGACAGACCGTAGCGTGGCGGCGGAGCGTCAATGGTCTGCTCGGTGACTGATGGTGCGCCGGGCCCGAAGCCCCAGGCGTCCACCAGATCACCGACGGCAATGTCGAAAGCCCCGCCGGATTGCGCGCTGACCCGCAGCGCGGCGGCCAGCACCGTGACCAGCTCTTTGGGCACCGGTACCCATGCCTGCTCGGAAGCGGCGTTGAGGCGATTGAGGTCGGAGTCGGGTTTCCAGATGGACATCTGCTGGTCCACCCGACTCACGGCCTGGGCCAGGCTGCGGTTGATCACGTCGGTGTCGATGCCGGGTTCGGCATAGAACACGGCGGTGTAGCGGCTGCCCATGGTCTCGCCGTTCAGGCTGTAGCGTTGGGGCTCAGTACACATCTTCACGGTAGCGTCCTTGTGCCTTTAGGGCTTGCACACTCAGGTTAAGCGGCATGAGCACTTCATCCAGAGCGTGCATCACACCTTTGGCCATGTCGCGGCTGCCACACACCAGCACCTGGGCGCCTTTTTCAATTAATCGGCGCAACGCCAGGGCATCGCTGATCAATCGGTCTTGCACATAGCTGCTGTCTTGCACTTGGGAAAACGCGGCACGCAACGTGGTCAGGCGACGGTCGGCCAGGTAGCGCTTGAGTTCCGGTTCATAGAGGAAATCCGAAGCCGGATTACGCCCGCCCCAATACAGGTGCATCGGGTGTCGGGCTTTGTTGTTGCGAATAAAACCGGCCAGGGGGCCAATGCCGGTGCCCGCACCAATCAGGATCACCGGGTGCGCGCCCGATGCCGGACGAAATTGCGGGTTGGGCTGGATAAAGGCATCGATCGGCGCGCCGATCGCCAAGTCATGCAGGAAGCCCGAGCACAGGCCGTCCTCGTGTTTGCGCACGCAAATCTCCAATACCCCGTCGTCGCTGCTGCTGGCCAGCGAGTAAAAGCGTGGCAGCGGACTCCCCGGCGGGTAGATGCCGACCAGGTCGCCGGCCTGGAAGCGCGGCAGTTTGCCGCGCGCCTTGAACCGCAGGACGTGGGTCGGGGCCTGCACTTGCTCGCCGTAGACGGTGCGCTCCGCCAGCACCAGTTGATGGGTGTGCGGCCGCTCGGGACTGTGGACCAGTTTCAACGGCTGCCCCAGGACTTCGCCCAGGTCCACGCCCCAGCGCGCGAACGCTTGAGAAGACTGGCGGTTGATGGTTTCCAGCGGCAACAACGCCACGCCACCGGCCTGCTCCATGGCGGCCTGCACCGTTTGGGCGTACTGACAGAATTGCGTGAACTGTCGATCGCCAAAACCCAAGACGGCAAAGGGCAGGCCGGGTTTGATCCCGCAGTGCGCCAGCCGCTTCAGGAACTGTGCGGCTGAGGCCGGCGCGTCGCCGTCGCCGTGGGTTGCCGTGAGGATGACAACCCGCTGCGCGCTGCGGTAATCCCCCTGCCATTCATTCATCGCTGCGCTGTGCACCTGATGACCGGCCTGGTGCAGCGCGTCATGCAAGGTACTGGCAAAGCCCCAGGTGGAGTTGTTTTCACTGCCCACCAGAATCACGCTGTCGGCGCAGTGGGCGGGGCTGTTATGGCGAAGGTGCGGGCCGGCCTTGCGGCGATGCCACCACAGCAGAACACCGGTCACGCTCATCAACGGTACGCTCAGGGCGCTGAGTCCAAGGAGCAAACCCAGCCACCATAGGCCTTCGCCGGTGTGCAACTGATAGATCAATTGATAAAGGTTGTGCAGCGGGTCGTGGGCTTGATACGACAACAGCGCGCCGCTGACCGGGTCCACGTAGCCGTCGCCCTGGGCCGTGCGCAGGGAAAACACATCCTGGGGGTTGCCGGGGCTCGGGTACACCAGCTCGCGCAAGTCATTCAGGTCGGTGGCCTGCAATGCTTGCAGATTGGCCACTGGCTGTGCCGTGCCGGCGCTGATGCCGGCCGGGAAGGCCGGTTCAGTCTGACTGCCGTCGGCGATCAAACCAAAGGTCGTGGCCGACATGTAGAGCCCACTCAAGGCCGAGAGCAGCAGCCCGAGCAAGGCCAGGCGCCCGATTTCGGCATGCCAGCGCTGGCTGAATGTGCCTCGCAGCGGTCGTGACAGGTTGCGCAGGCCACCCAGGCGGCGCACCAGCAACAGTGCGCCGGACACTGAAAGCATCAACATGAAGAGTGCGCCGACACCGGTGACCCCATGACCTGCGGTGCCCATGAACAGCGAACGGTGCAGGTCTTTTACCCAGCGCGAAAAGGCGGATGGCTCATAGGGGCCGAGCCCTTGCCCAGTGAGTGGGTCGACTGTCTGCGCACCGGCCTGGCCTTCCTGGTTGTAGTAGATGATCAGCGTCCCGGAGGGGCTGCGCTGGATCTGCTCCACCCCCGGGAAGTGCGTGGCAATGCGTCCTGCCAACTGCCCGACATTGAGCTGTCCGGTCGCGGTCGATGTGTTGTGCAGGCGTTCCAAAGCCGGGTTGACGGACAAAACCGCACCGCTGATGGCCAATATCATGACCAGCAGGGCGGCGATCAGACCGGGCAGTGAATGGAACTGGCGAAGCATGTTCAGCCTCCAGAAAGCACAATGGCTACAGGTCGTAGGTAAAGGACTCGACATAGATGCTGCCGCTGACCGGTTTGCCCGAGCCGCTCGATGTCAGGGGAACACTGACGTCGGCGCGGCTATCGCGCTTGTCTTCCACGGCGCTGTCGATACGGATCTGATACCCGGCATCGATCAAGGTGTCGGCCAGTTCCACGCTGACGTTGAGGGTGCGGCCACTGCCCACACTGGCGCCGCTGAGCCCGTCGAACTCACTCGGGTTCATGCCACTGCCGCGCGCCCAGTCGCTCAGGTGCCGGTAGTACTTGGCCTTCTTGCCGGCGACCCACAGGGTTTTCTGGTATTGGCCGTTGGCGTCGGTGACATAAATCGCCAGGTATGCACCGTTGCCGCTGTAGTCCTTGAGCTGGGTGGTCAGGGTCACTTCGCGGGCCTGGGCCAACCCCGGTAGGGCTATGGCGCCGGCGAGGCAGGTTGCGACGATAAGCTTTTTCATAAGAGTCTCCTGATTGAGCGGTGTGGAGAGAGCCTGGACCTGCTGGCTGACAGCAACCTGAAGGCCTCGGGACAAGGTGATGTCAGTGCGCTTCAGGGCGGTTGAGGTAGTCCTGGGGGTTGCCCTTGTCGCCAAAACGGATTTCCAGTTTGCGCAGGCGAAGGGAAGCCGGTGTGTAGCTGGCTTTGATGGCATTGCCCTTGCGGTCGCTGCCCTTGAGCTCGTAACAGCCGTCGTCGACCTTGATGCGCTGCACGCTCCAGCCATATTGCTGCTCCACTTGCTGACGCAGGTTTTCACGCGGTTGCCAGTCGCTGACCGGCTCGCTGCAATCATCATCGGCCAAGGCGTATCCACCGAGCAGGACGCTCAACAATGCAGTGCTGGCAATAAAAGCTGATTTCATGATCTGTCTCCGACCGAGTTGGCATGTACGGCATACGCTAAGGCGCATTCCTGACAACCAGCTGAATCTTCAGATTCACGTCAGGTAAGGCCGTTAGGGTGCTGCACGACAACCATCAGAGGAGGTGACAGATGCGGGTTTTATTGGTGGAGGACGCGCCAGGATTGGGGGAGGCGGTGCGCGAACAGATTGCCGATGACGGCCACGCGGTCGACTGGGTGCGGCGACTGGACCATGCCAGAGCCAGCGTGCGCACCACGCCGTATGACCTGATCCTGCTGGACCTGATGCTGCCCGACGGTCGCGGGCTGGACTTTTTGCGCGAACAGCGTTCGGCCGGCAATGTGACCCCGGTGATCATCCTCACCGCCCAGGACCAGATATCCGATCGCATTGCCGGCCTCAATGTCGGTGCCGACGATTACCTGGTCAAACCATTCGACCTGTTTGAACTCTCGGCCCGGGTGGCCGCCGTGGCCCGACGTTACAGCGGCAACCCTAACCCGCAGATCAAGCTCGGAGAGCTGCAGATTGATCTGGGCGCGCGCACCGTACAGCGCGCCGGCGTGACCATCGACCTGACGGCGCGCGAGTGGGCGCTGTTCGAGGCGTTTGTGCAACGCCCTACGGCGTTGCTGTCGAAGGCCCAGCTCGAAGATCGCTTGTATGCCTTTGGCGCGGAAATCGAGAGTAATACCATTGAGGTCTATATCAGTCGCCTGCGTAAAAAGCTGGGACGCGAACTGGTGGAAACCGTGCGTGGCATGGGGTATCGGTTGATGGCCGTATGAAGTCGTCGGTCAGTCTGCAAAAGCGTCTTGGCCTGGGATTGACCCTGGGTATGACCGTGCTCTGGCTGGGGGCGACCGCCGTGGCTTGGCAGGTGGTGCAACATGAGCTCAACGAGACGTTCGACAGCGCCCTGGAAGAGACTGCGCAACGGATCCTGCCCTTGGCCGTGCTGGAAATCAGCAATCGTGAAGAGCCCCGCACCGCGCAGCATGTCGCCACCCTGAAAATGCACAAGGAATACCTGACGTACGTGGTGCGTGACGCCCAGGGCCAGATTCTGATGCAATCCCATGACGCCAACCCGAAGATCTTCAACGAACACCCGCGCGAGGGGTTCTCCACCACGCGAAAATACCGGCTGTATGGCGCGAGTGCACAGCGCAGTAGCCTGTTCATCGAAATCGCCGAGCCGCTGAAACATCGTCGTGAGGCCGCGCGGGAAGCCTTGTTGGCGTTGTTGGTGCCGTTACTGGCGCTGATCCCCATCAGCCTGCTGGGCACTTGGTTGTTTGTACGCCTCAGCCTGCGCAGCGTATTGGCCTATCGCCGTGCCGTAGAAGCTCGTGGTGCGGGGGATTTGTCGCCGATCCGCGTGGCGCGCCTGCCCGCTGAAATCGACCCGTTGGCCGATGCGGTCAACCGCCTGCTGGAGCGCTTGCGCAAGGCGTTGGAGGCCGAGCGCAGTTTTACCGCCAACAGCGCCCACGAGTTGCGCACGCCGCTGGCGGCGACATTGGCGCAGATTCAGCGCTTGCGCCAGGAGGCGCCGGAAGGCCCTTTGCGGGGGCGAACGGTAAAGATAGAACACTCCCTGCGCGAGCTGGCGCGGCTATCGGAGAAGCTTATGCAGTTGGCCAAGGCTGAGGGCGGCGGGCTGCTGTCCGAGGCGCCCCAGGATCTGATTCCCTTACTGGCCCATGGCGTCGATGAGTGGAATCGCAGCAGCGGGCAGCGCATTCGCTTGCACCTGCCCACTGAGTGCAGCGTTTATTGTGCTATCGACCCGGACGCGTTCGGGATTCTGTTGCGCAACTTGATCGAGAATGCGTTGAAGTACGGCGCTACTGACCAACCCGTCGAAGTCAGCCTCACGGACCAAGCGTTGCTGCGTGTGGTCAATGGCGGACCGGCCATCCCGGAAGCGGTGTTGCAGCGTCTGACCGAACGCTTTGTGCGCGGCAGCAGCGAAGCCAGAGGTACAGGGCTGGGTTTGGCGATTGCCCAGGCGATCGTGCAAGGGGTCAAGGCGCGTATGACCCTGGCGTCGCCGGCGACAGACCGGGAGGACGGATTTGAGGTGAGTATTCAGTTTGTGCGCCTGCCCACTGGTGAATGAAGTGCGGTGACGCTCCTGAGAGGAGATCGAACGGGAGGGAGAGTCGCCTGCAGCGGTTATCCAGGGTGTCAATTGAGGGGCAAAACCTGCTTTTGGTGGTGCGTATCCATAAAAATGCCCCGGGCAAATCGAGGCCGGGGCATTTTAGGCGGACGTGTTTAACGACGTACTTCTGCGGCGTTCGGACGGTTCTTCAGGTTCTTGTCAGCCTTGTAGCGCAATGCGACGTCCGGCACCGAGCCGCCCTTGCCGGTCTCGACCCAGCTACGGATACGGCTGGCATCGGCGAAGTGGGTGAACTTGCCGAAAGCATCCAGGATCACCAGCGACACCGGACGGTTGCCCATGCTGGTGACCAGCACCAGGCAATGACCGGCCTGATTAGTGAAGCCGGTCTTGGTCAGCTTGATATCCCAGTTGGCGCGGTTGATCAGGTGGTCGGTGTTGGAGAAACCCAAGGTGTAGTTGGGCTTGCGGAACGCCACGGTCTTTTCCTTGGTGGTGCTCAACTGGCTCAGCATCGGAAATTTGTGCGCGTAGGCCAGCAGCTTGCTCAAGTCGCGGGCGGTGGACACGTTGTGGATCGACAGGCCGGTAGGTTCGACGTAGTGGGTGCTGGTCATGCCCAGGGCCTTGGCCTTGGCGTTCATCGCGGCAATAAAGGCCGCGTAGCCGCCCGGATAGTGGTGCGCCAGGCTCGCCGCGGCGCGGTTTTCCGAGGACATCAGGGCGATCAGCAACATCTCCTTGCGCGGCATCTGGCTGCCGATCTTCACGCGCGAGAACACGCCTTTCATCTCCGGCGTGTCGGTGATGTTGATGTCGATGTACTCGTCCATGTTCTGCTTGGCTTCAAGCACGATCAGGCCGGTCATCAGCTTGCTCACCGAGGCGATAGGGACCACCACGTCGGGGTTGCTGGCGTAGATGACCTTGTTGGTTTGCAGGTCCACCAGCATGGCGCTGCCGGAAGCGATCTGCAGTTTGGACGGATCGCGCGGCGCCAGGGTGGATTCGGCGGCGTGCGCAAAGGTGCCCGTGAAAGCAAAAAATAGGCTGACAATGGAAAGACGAATTTTCACGCGGATGAACTCGCTAAAAAAGTAAGAAATACCGTTGGGAAACGGGTTTTGTGACAAATGGCGTTACATTTTAGGAGTATGGACGAGAGACTGTCGAATGTTCTTCTAAAACCAGACGAAAGTGCTTAAAAACTAAGAAAAAACAGGCTTTCTTCCGGGCAATAAAAAGCCCTGCGATAAGGCAGGGCTTTTTCAGTACGGTTGGTTATTAACCGTGCAGGGTTTCTGCGGCGTACAGGGTGTTTTCCAGCAGGCAGGCACGGGTCATCGGGCCAACGCCACCCGGCACCGGGGTGATCCAGCCGGCGCGGGGCAGGGCGGTTTCATACACTACGTCGCCGACCAGCTTGCCGTCTTCCTGGCGGTTGATGCCCACGTCGATAACGATGGCGCCTTCCTTGATCCATTCACCCTTGACCAGGCCCGGCTTGCCGGCGGCCACGACGACCAGGTCGGCACGGCCAACGTGGCCTGCGAGGTCCTTGGTGAAGCGGTGGGTCACGGTGACGGTGCAACCGGCCAGCAGCAACTCCATGGCCATGGGGCGGCCAACGATGTTGGACGCGCCGACGATGACTGCATCGAGGCCGTACAAGTCGACGCCGGTGCTTTCCAGCAGGGTCATGATGCCTTTGGGCGTGCACGGGCGCAGCAGCGGGATACGCTGGGCCAGGCGGCCGACGTTATAAGGATGGAAACCGTCGACATCCTTGTCCGGGCGGATGCGCTCCAGCAACTTGGATGCGTCCAGGTGCGCGGGCAATGGCAATTGCAGGAGGATGCCGTCCATCGCCGGGTCGTCGTTGAGGCTGTCGATCAGGTCGGTCAGGGCTTGCTGGGTGGTGTCGGCAGGCAGGTCGTAGGCCTTGGAAATAAAGCCGACCTCTTCACAGTCTTTACGCTTGTGCGAGACATAAACCTGAGAGGCAGGATCGCTGCCGACCAGGATCACCGCGAGGCCAGGCGTGCGCAGGCCTTGCTGGCTGCGCTCGGTGACTCGTTTGGCGATCTGCTGGCGCAGGCTGGCGGCGATTGATTTGCCGTCGATAAGTTGTGCAGTCATTACGCGTGATTAACCATCGAGAGGGGGAGGAAAAGTGCGCGCATTCTCGCACGCCACGGCGTGAGGGCAAAGGCGCTTGGTCTGCAAATTGGCCTAACCCCTTAAATAAAATGAATTTTTTTCAAAAAAGATTTGACGGGTTTCCAGGCCCTCTATACTATTCGTCGCACTTGTCGGGCACAGCCTAGCACTGGTTAAGAAGGTCGAGCAGAATCGTTGTTCTGTAAGGCTGGAAGCACTTAGTTTGTAATCCTCCAAGAGTACAGATTAATAAGGCGCCCGTAGCTCAGCTGGATAGAGCATCCGCCTTCTAAGCGGATGGTCGCAGGTTCGAGTCCTGCCGGGTGCGCCATTAGGCAGCTTTGGCACAAGTAGCGCTATATGGTGGGCGTAGCTCAGTTGGTAGAGCACGGGATTGTGACTCCCGTTGTCGAGGGTTCGATCCCCTTCGTCCACCCCATATTTTGAAAAGGCGCCAGATTAATCGTCTGGCGCCTTTGCTTTAAGAGCTTCAAGCGCGGATGTGGTGGAATTGGTAGACACACTGGATTTAGGTTCCAGCGCCGCGAGGCGTAAGAGTTCGAGTCTCTTCATCCGCACCAAATAAAGCTTTACTCGGTCTACATGCAGGGTAGGGTTCGACAAAGAAGTAGTTTGGTTTCTTTGTTAACGCAATATGGTGGGCGTAGCTCAGTTGGTAGAGCACGGGATTGTGACTCCCGTTGTCGAGGGTTCGATCCCCTTCGTCCACCCCATATTCGAAAGGCGCCAGATTTAACAGTCTGGCGCCTTTTTTGGTTTTGGCGGTTCGGATTTTCGCGGCTGCAGGTTCTGGGTCGCGTTGGCGGTGCGTTTCATCGTATTTATGTGTCTCGATGATGCTGCGTTGTCTATCTGCCCTCTTTGCAGGGTGGGACGTCAGGGAGATGAGTGACGACCCCTTCTATATATAGACGGGGCGGCGCAGAGCCTTGGCGTGATTGGCTTTATTTGTCACCGGGGCGGGGCGCGACAGTGCCTTCGTACCGATAAATTGCCGGCTGTTTACGGGCGTATTTCCAGTAGGGTGACTTCTTGAGTTTGACCCACTAGAATGCATGCCCTTGATTGGGGTCGGAAATGGCCGCCTAACGTCTGTGCAACGAGGAATATCCATGCAAGTTTCTGTTGAAAATACTACTGCTCTCGAGCGCCGCATGAGCATCACCGTGCCGGCTGAGCGCATCGAGACTGCGGTCAACAAGCGTCTGCAGCAGACTGCCCAAAAGGCCAAGATCGCTGGTTTCCGTCCAGGCAAAGTGCCAATGAGCGAAATCAAGCGCCGTTTTGGTGCTGATGCGCGCAATGAAGCCGTAGGTGACGTGATCCAGGCTTCTTTCTACGAAGCAGTGGTTGAGCAAAAGCTGAACCCGGCTGGTTCGCCTTCGATCGAGCCTAAGTCCCTGGAAGCGGGCAAGGACCTGGAATACGTTGCCGTATTCGAAGTGTTCCCTGAATTCGAAGTGGCCGGATTCGACGGTATCGCTATCGAGCGCCTGAGCGCCGAAGTGGCTGATTCGGACCTGGACAACATGCTGGAAATCCTGCGCAAGCAGAACACCCGTTTCGAAGTGGCCGACCGTGCTGCCCAGAACGAAGACCAGCTGAACATCGATTTCGTTGGCAAGGTTGACGGCGAAGTATTCGCTGGCGGTTCCGCCAAGGGTACTCAGTTGGTGCTGGGCTCCAACCGCATGATCCCTGGTTTCGAAGACGGCCTGGTCGGCGCCAAGGCTGGCGAAGAGCGCGTCCTGAACCTGACTTTCCCTGCTGACTACCAGAACCTGGACCTGGCCGGCAAAGCCGCCGAGTTCACCGTGACGGTCAACAGCGTTTCCGAGCCTAAGCTGCCGGAGCTGAACGAAGAATTCTTCAATCAGTTCGGCATCAAGGAAACCGGTATCGAAGGCTTCCGCACCGAAGTTCGCAAGAACATGGAGCGCGAGCTTCGCCAGGCCATCAAATCCAAGGTCAAGAACCAGGTCATGGACGGTCTGCTGGCCGCCAACCCGATCGAAGTGCCTAAGGCCCTGCTGTCCAACGAAGTGGATCGCCTGCGCGTACAAGCTGTTCAGCAGTTCGGCGGCAACATCAAGCCAGACCAACTGCCGGCCGAGCTGTTCGAAGAGCAAGCCAAGCGGCGCGTTGTGCTGGGCCTGGTCGTGGCTGAAGTGGTCAAGCAGTTCGATCTCAAGCCTGACGAAGACCGTGTTCGCGAAATGATCCAGGAAATGGCTTCGGCCTACCAGGAGCCTGAGCAGGTCGTGGCTTGGTACTACAAGAACGACCAGCAGCTGAACGAGGTACGTTCGGTTGTGCTGGAAGAACAAGTTGTGGATACTGTTCTGCAGAAGGCTAAGGTGACCGATAAAGCGGTCTCTTACGAAGACGCAGTCAAGCCGGCGGAAGCAGCACAAGCCGACTGATTGTCCAACTCGTTGGAAATTCAACCATAAGCCAGCCTCGCGCTGGCTTATGCGTTTTCAAGACATGACTATTTGGGAGTAACTGCAGAGCATGTTCCGTAATTCCTATATTCAGCAGAACTCTGATATCCAGGCCGCAGGCGGCCTGGTCCCGATGGTTGTCGAGCAGTCCGCTCGTGGCGAACGCGCCTACGACATCTACTCGCGTCTGCTCAAGGAGCGAGTGATCTTTCTGGTGGGCCCGGTAGAGGACTACATGGCCAACCTGATCTGTGCGCAACTGCTGTTCCTTGAAGCGGAAAACCCGGACAAGGACATCCATCTCTACATCAACTCGCCGGGCGGTTCGGTGACGGCGGGCATGTCGATCTACGACACCATGCAGTTCATCAAGCCGAACGTATCGACTACCTGCATTGGCCAGGCCTGCAGCATGGGCGCATTCCTGCTGACCGCGGGTGCCGAGGGCAAGCGTTACTGCCTGCCTAACTCGCGCGTGATGATTCACCAGCCACTGGGCGGTTTCCAGGGCCAGGCGTCGGACATCGAAATCCACGCCAAGGAAATCCTCTTCATCCGCGAACGTCTCAACACGCTGATGGCCAAGCACAGCGGTCACACCCTGGAAGAAATCGAGCGCGACACCAACCGCGATAACTTCATGAGCGCCGAAGCCGCACGTGAATACGGGTTGATCGACGCAGTGATCGAAAAGCGCCCCGCTTAATATAAGCCGCTCAAAATAGGGCTGGTCGGGTTTTCCGATCACCTGCGGGCTTGAAAAAGCCCGCATAAGCCTTCATCTTGTGTTGCAAGCCTATCGGATTTGGATCGAACGAATGACTGACACCCGCAACGGCGAGGACAACGGCAAGCTGCTCTATTGCTCCTTCTGTGGCAAAAGCCAGCATGAAGTGCGCAAATTGATTGCCGGCCCCTCGGTCTTTATCTGCGACGAGTGCGTCGACCTGTGCAATGACATCATCCGTGAGGAGGTGCAGGAAGCCCAGGCCGAAAGCAGCGCGCATAAATTGCCTTCGCCTAAAGAAATCAGCGGCATCCTTGATCAGTATGTGATTGGTCAAGAGCGTGCAAAGAAGGTTCTGGCCGTAGCGGTATACAACCACTACAAGCGTCTGAACCAGCGTGACAAGAAAGGCGACGAAGTCGAACTCGGCAAGAGCAACATCCTGCTGATCGGTCCAACAGGCTCGGGTAAGACCCTGCTTGCAGAAACCCTCGCTCGCCTGCTGAACGTTCCGTTTACCATCGCCGACGCCACCACCCTCACCGAGGCTGGCTACGTGGGTGAGGACGTCGAGAACATCATTCAGAAACTGCTGCAGAAGTGTGACTACGACGTAGAGAAGGCCCAGATGGGTATTGTCTACATCGACGAAATCGACAAGATCTCGCGCAAGTCCGACAACCCGTCGATCACCCGGGACGTTTCCGGTGAAGGCGTGCAGCAAGCCCTGTTGAAACTGATCGAAGGCACGGTTGCTTCCGTACCGCCACAAGGCGGCCGCAAGCACCCGCAGCAGGAATTCCTTCAGGTTGATACGCGCAACATCCTGTTTATCTGTGGCGGTGCATTCTCCGGCCTGGAGAAGGTTATTCAGCAACGGTCTACCCGTGGCGGCATCGGTTTCAGTGCAGAAGTGCGCAGCAAGGAAGAAGGCAAGAAGGTGGGCGAGTCCCTGCGTGAAGTCGAGCCTGACGATCTGGTCAAGTTCGGTCTGATCCCTGAGTTCGTTGGCCGCCTGCCGGTCCTGGCGACGTTGGACGAGTTGGATGAGGCGGCTCTGATTCAGATCCTCACCGAACCGAAAAACGCCCTGACCAAGCAATATGCCAAGCTGTTTGAGATGGAAGGTGTGGACCTTGAGTTCCGTACTGACGCACTCAAGTCGGTAGCCAAGCGGGCATTGGAGCGCAAGACCGGTGCACGTGGCCTGCGTTCTATCCTCGAAGGCGTGTTGCTCGACACCATGTATGAAATCCCCTCGCAGTCCGAGGTGAGTAAAGTGGTGATCGACGAAAGCGTTATAGAAGGCAAGTCCAAGCCCCTGTATATCTACGAAAACAGTGAGCCGACTGCCAAGGCTGCGCCAGACGCGTAAGCGTTTCGCAGTTTCGGTACAAATGAAGGGGCCTCTAGGGGCCCCTTTGTTTTTCATAAGGATTTTTACTGCGTGTAACTGCCAGCATTGAGCTTGTTTTTTTTACACGCAGCCCCCATCTTGGTTTCAAGCTTATTTTTCAACTGTCATAGAGGCGAAATCATGAAGACAACCATCGAATTGCCTCTCCTGCCGTTGCGTGATGTCGTCGTCTATCCGCACATGGTTATCCCGCTGTTCGTGGGGCGCGAGAAGTCTATCGAAGCCCTTGAGGCTGCGATGACGGGCGACAAGCAGATACTGCTATTGGCCCAGAGAAATCCTGCCGATGATGATCCAGGCGAAGACGCCCTGTATCGCGTCGGCACCATTGCCACTGTCCTGCAACTGCTCAAGCTGCCCGATGGCACCGTCAAGGTGTTGGTGGAAGGCGAGCAGCGCGGTTCGGTAGAGCGTTTCATGGAGGTGGACGGCCACCTACGTGCTGAAGTGGTGCTGATCGACGAAGTCGAGGCCCCTGAGCGCGAGTCCGAAGTCTTTGTGCGCAGCCTGCTCTCGCAGTTTGAGCAGTATGTGCAGTTGGGCAAGAAGGTCCCGGCTGAAGTCCTGTCTTCCCTCAATAGCATCGATGAGCCAAGCCGCCTGGTCGACACCATGGCCGCGCATATGGCGCTGAAGATCGAGCAGAAGCAAGACATCCTCGAAATCATTGACCTGTCGGCCCGTGTCGAACACGTGCTGGCATTGCTGGATGCCGAAATCGATCTGCTCCAGGTCGAGAAGCGCATCCGGGGTCGCGTCAAAAAGCAAATGGAGCGCAGCCAGCGCGAGTACTACCTGAATGAGCAGATGAAGGCCATTCAAAAGGAACTCGGCGACAGCGAGGAAGGCCACAATGAAATCGAAGAGCTGAAAAAGCGCATCGATGCTGCAGGCCTGCCGAAAGACGCCCTGACCAAAGCCACCGCCGAGTTGAACAAGCTCAAGCAGATGTCGCCGATGTCCGCCGAGGCCACCGTGGTGCGCTCGTACATCGACTGGCTGGTGCAGGTGCCGTGGAAGGCTCAGACCAAGGTACGCCTGGACCTGGCCCGCGCTGAAGACATTCTCGATGCCGACCACTATGGCCTTGAAGAAGTCAAAGAACGCATCCTCGAATACCTTGCCGTGCAAAAGCGCGTGAAGAAGATTCGTGGCCCGGTGTTGTGCCTGGTTGGCCCGCCTGGCGTGGGTAAAACCTCCCTGGCCGAGTCCATCGCCAATGCCACCAACCGTAAATTCGTGCGCATGGCCCTCGGTGGTGTGCGAGATGAAGCGGAAATTCGTGGTCATCGGCGGACTTACATCGGTTCGATGCCAGGAAGATTGATTCAAAAAATGACAAAGGTGGGTGTGCGCAACCCGCTGTTCCTGCTCGATGAAATCGACAAAATGGGCAGCGACATGCGTGGCGATCCGGCGTCGGCCTTGCTGGAAGTGCTCGACCCTGAGCAGAACCACAATTTCAACGACCATTACCTGGAGGTCGACTACGACCTGTCCGACGTAATGTTCCTGTGCACCTCCAACTCCATGAACATTCCGCCAGCGTTGCTGGACCGGATGGAAGTGATTCGCCTGCCGGGTTACACCGAAGACGAGAAGATCAACATCGCCGTCAAATACCTCGCGCCCAAGCAGATTTCGGCCAATGGCCTGAAGAAGGGTGAGATCGAATTTGACGTCGAGTCGATTCGCGACATCGTGCGCTACTACACTCGCGAGGCCGGTGTACGGGGCCTTGAGCGCCAGATCGCGAAGATTTGCCGCAAGGCGGTCAAGGAGCACGCGCTGGAAAAACGCTTCTCGGTGAAGGTCACTGCCGACGCTCTTGAGCACTTCCTGGGCGTGCGTAAATTCCGTTACGGCCTGGCTGAGCAACAGGATCAGGTAGGGCAGGTGACTGGCCTGGCGTGGACCCAGGTGGGCGGCGAATTGCTGACCATCGAAGCGGCGGTGATTCCCGGTAAGGGCCAGTTGATCAAGACCGGCTCCCTCGGTGACGTGATGGTCGAATCCATTACCGCCGCGCAGACCGTGGTGCGCAGCCGCGCCCGGAGCCTGGGGATCCCCCTGGACTTCCACGAGAAGCACGACACCCACATCCACATGCCGGAAGGGGCTACACCGAAGGATGGCCCTAGCGCCGGCGTAGGCATGTGCACGGCCCTGGTATCGGCATTGACCGGCATACCGGTGCGCGCCGACGTGGCCATGACCGGGGAAATCACCCTGCGTGGCCAGGTATTGGCCATCGGTGGTCTGAAAGAGAAATTGCTCGCTGCACACCGGGGTGGTATCAAGACCGTGATCATTCCTGAAGAGAATGTTCGCGACTTGAAGGAAATTCCTGACAATATCAAGCAAGATCTTCAGATTAAACCGGTTAAATGGATTGACGAGGTCCTGCAAATTGCGCTGCAATACGCGCCGGAGCCCTTGCCGGATGTGGCTCCGGAGATAGTTGCAAAGGATGAAAAGCGAGAGTCTGATTCCAAGGAAAGAATTAGCACGCATTAATGTGAATAAGCCTGGAGGCTTCCTTGACAGCTTTTTAGAGCCCTTGTTATAAAGCGGCTCTTAAGTGTCTGTAGGCCATTCAGCACTGGTTTTTGCTGTTTACCAAAAAACTTAGAATCATACTCAATAGATATGTAAGGGGACTTAGAGTGAACAAGTCGGAACTGATTGATGCTATCGCTGCATCCGCTGATATCCCGAAAGCTGCTGCTGGCCGTGCGCTGGATGCAGTAATCGAATCCGTCACTGGCGCTCTGAAGGCCGGCGACTCCGTGGTACTGGTAGGCTTCGGTACTTTCTCTGTGACTGATCGCCCAGCTCGCGTTGGCCGTAACCCACAGACTGGCGACGCTCTGCAAATCGCGGCTGCCAAGAAACCAGGTTTCAAAGCCGGTAAAGCCCTGAAAGAAGCCGTTAACTAAGTTTCGATCAAGCCTTTACCTACTACCCGGGTCGGACGCTGGTCTGGCCTGGCAGTGGAGCGGTAGCTGACCCACGTATCCATCGGGTCGCCACGCCGGGGTGTCGGTTCAAACCTCCGCCCGCTCCGCCAGTTACGAGAAGGCGCATCCTCGGATGCGCCTTTCTTCTATCCGGACTCTACCCACGCTCCACGGTTGCCAATTTTTGAAGTTCAACCGTTTCTGGGGGACGCATGCTGCAAAATATCAGGGACAATTCACAAGGCTGGATTGCCAAGACCATTATCGGGATCATCGTCGCATTGATGGCGTTCACCGGTATCGAGGCCATTTTCCAGGCCTCGACCAACACCAAGCAGGACGTGGCCAAGGTCAACGGTGAAGAAATCACCCAGACTGAACTCAGCCAGGCCGTCGACATGCAACGTCGCCAGCTGATGCAACAGCTGGGTAAGGATTTCGATGCTTCGCTGCTGGACGAAAAACTGCTGCGCGATGCGGCGCTCAAGGGCCTGATCGATCGTAAGCTGCTGCTGCAAGGCGCCGCCGACTCCAAGTTTGGCTTCTCTGAAGCGGCACTGGACCAGGTAATCCTGCAGACGCCGGAATTCCAGGTGGACGGCAAGTTCAACGCCGAACGCTTTGACCAGGTGATCCGTCAACTGGGCTACAGCCGTATGCAGTTCCGTCAGATGCTGACTCAGGAAATGCTGATCGGCCAGGTTCGCGCAGGCATCGCCGGCAGCGGTTTCGTAACCGACGCCGAGGTGCTGGCATTCGCCCGTCTGGAAAAACAGACCCGCGATTTCGCTACCGTCAATATCAAGGCCAACCCCGCAGCGGTGAAACTCACCGACGACGAGGTCAAGGCTTACTATGACCAGCACGCCAAGGAGTTCATGACTCCGGACCAGGTGGTCATCGACTACCTGGAACTGAAGAAGTCTTCCTTCTTCGACCAGGTCAGCGTGAAGGACGATGAACTGCAGGCTGCCTATCAGAAAGAAACCGCCAACCTCGCTGAACAGCGTCGCGCGGCGCACATCCTGATTGAAGTCAACGATAAGGTCACCGACGCGCAAGCGAAGGCCAAGATCGAAGAAATCCAGGCACGCCTGGCCAAGGGCGAGAAGTTCGAAACCCTGGCCAAGGAGTTCTCCCAGGATCCAGGTTCGGCCAACAGTGGCGGCGACCTCGGCTTTGCCGGCCCGGGCGTCTACGACCCGGACTTCGAAGCAGCCTTGTACGCATTGAACAAAGACCAGGTCTCGGCGCCGGTTCGCAGCACCTTCGGTTGGCACTTGATCAAGCTGTTGGGCGTTGAGGCACCGCAAGTGCCGACGTTTGCCAGCCTGAAAGACAAGCTGACCCGCGAGCTCAAGACCCAACAGGTCGAGCAGCGTTTTGTCGAAGCGACCAAGCAATTGGAAGATGCGGCATTCGAAGCCTCCGATCTGGCCCAACCGGCGTCTGACCTGAAGCTGACCGTACACACCTCCGCGCCGTTTGGCCGTGAAGGTGGTGACGGTGTTGCGGCCAACCGTGCCGTGGTCACCGCTGCGTTCAGCCCGGAAGTGCTGGATGAGGGTGCCAACAGCAGCGCCATTGAACTGGACCCGGAAACCATCATCGTGCTGCGTGCCAAAGAGCACCGCAAACCTGCGCAACTGCCGCTGGAAAGCGTTGCTGCGGCGATCCGCACGCAGATGGCCAAGGAGCGCGCCAGCGCGGCTGCCAAGACTCACGCTGATGAGCTGATCGCCAGCCTGCGTGATGGCAAGACCCCGCTGAACCAGCCGGTCGACGGCCAGGCCTGGAAAGTCACTGAAGCGGCTACCCGTAGCCAGGAAGCGATTGACCCGGCCGTGCTGCAAGCCCTGTTCCGCATGCCCAAGCCTGCGGCCAAGGACAAACCGACCTTTACCACCGTTACCCTGGCTGATGGCAGCCTGGTGATCGTGCGCTTGAACGGTGTCAACGAAGCGGCTGCCCCAACGGACGAAGAAAAGGCGCAATATCGCCGCTTCCTCGCTTCCCGTGTTGGCCAGCAGGACTTCGCGGCATACCGCAAGCAGTTGGAAACCAAGGCTGATATCAAGAAGTACTGATGTTGGTTTGAACAAGAAGCCCCCGGCCTGAAAAGACCGGGGGCTTTTTTATGTGCGCTAGACTGGGTACTCGGTATCGTCGCCCCAGGAGTTTCAGCGTGTTGATTCAAGGAATGGATGGCTGGGTGATCCGCCGCGCCAAGGTGGCGGATGTTCCTGCCGTGCTGCAGGTGTTCGACGAGGTGATCGCCTGGTTCGTTGGCATGGGCAATAACGATCAATGGGGCACTGAGCCCTGGTCGGCGTCGCCCCGGCGAGTAGTGCAAGTGACTGAAGCCTGCGCGTTGCCCGGGGCCTGGGTTGTCGAGGACCCCGAAGGGCATCTTCGGGGAGCGCTGGTGTTGGGCGATCCCATGCCTTATGTGCCGTCGGAGGCAGAGCCACAGGTGTATGTGCGCCTGTTGATTGCCGCGCGTGATCCGCGAGTTCGCGGCCTTGGGCGGCGCATGATGGCCTTTGCCGATGACCAGGCCCGCGCAGCAGGAGTGACACGCTTGCGTGTGGACTGCTACGGCGGCGGCACAGGGGATCTGGTGCGTTTTTATGAGTCCTGTGGCTACGAACGCATTTCAACGTTCGACTTGGCGGGGTGGCCGGGCCAACTGTTGGGGCGCCGTCTGTGATGCGCCGGCCCAGGCCAGTAGCATCAGTAGTATAACGGCCCATGGAAAGCCCGAGACGCCCCAGCCCTGAAGTAACACGCCACCCGCCAACCCGCCACCGGCGATCCCCAGGTTCCACACGGTCACCAGCATTGATTGCGCTGCATCCGCCGACTTGCCCGCCGATTGGGCCAGTGCGGTTTGCAGCAATGCCGGCAAGCCGCCGAACGCCAGGCCCCATAACGCCACGGCGGTATAGATGACTGCTGGCACATTGATCCAGAACGCCAGTGCCAGGGCGATCAGGCCAAACAGCGCACAGCTGATCAACAGCAAGGCGCGCAGCCAATGGTCAATCAACATACCTGCCAGCCAGATGCTCAGTACCGCCGCGACGCCAAACACCAGCAGCACTCGGTCAACGTCCGCCTCAATACCCGCTGGCACCAGCAACGGGGCGATGTAGGTGTACAGAATGTTGTGGGCCAGCACGTAGGTAAACGTCACCCACAGCACCGGACGAATGCCTGGCAGGTTCAGCACCTGGCGCAGCTCCAAGCGTTTATCCGCCCGTTCGCCGGCAAAATCCGGCAGTTGCCAGCGCGCCCAGACCAGTAGCACCAAGGACAGCCCGGTCATGATCGCAAAGCTCAGGCGCCAGCCAACGGCGGTGCCGAGGAAGGTGCCTGCGGGCACACCCAGTGACAGCGCCAACGGTGCACCCAGCATCGCTACGGCAATTGCGCGACCTTGCAGGTGCGGCGCTACCATTCGGCTCGCATAACCTGCCAGCAACGCCCAGAGCAGACCGGCGAAGACCCCGGCAAAAAAGCGCGCCACCAGGGTCAGCTCGTAGTGGCTGGACAGTGCGGTCACGCTGTTGACCAAGGCAAAGCCGCCAATGGCCAGCAGCAACAACGGCCGCCTGCGCCAGCCGCGGGTCAGCAGCGTCAGGGGGATGGCGGCCAGCAACGAGCCAAGGGCGTAGAGGGTGACCAATTGACCGACCAAGGCGGGCGACACGCCCAGGCCTTCGCCCATCTGCGGCAGAAGCCCAGCAGGCATGGCTTCGGTGAGGATGGTGATAAAGCCGGCGCTGGCCAAGGCCAGTAGACCGCCCAGCGGTAATGAATCCCGCTGGGCTGATGCGGTGAACGAAGGGCTGCTGCTCATGAGGTTTTATCCGGGTGAAAGGGCGAGCGGGCAGAGTAGGGGGCTGTGGCTGGCGGAAAAACAGGCTAAAGTTCCGAACTTATCGGACGCTGGTGTCCGCAATCGCTAAAGGCGGGATCATGGACAGCTTGGGCAGCCTTTCGGTATTTGTGCAGGTGGCGCAGACGCTCAGCTTCACCGCCGCCGGCCGCGTGCTGGGGGTATCGTCGTCGGCCGTGGGCAAAAGCATTGCGCGGATGGAAGAGCGCCTGGGCGTGCGGCTGTTCCACCGCAGCACGCGCAGTATCACCTTGACCAGTGAAGGCTCGCTGTTCCTTGAACGGTCGCGGCGGATTCTCGCTGAAGTGGAAGCGGCAGAGCAGGAGCTGACAGACGCCGGTGCAATGCCACGGGGCAAGTTGCGCATCAGTGTGCCGCAGGTGCGGGGCTTATTGATGCCGGTACTCAGCGACTTTATGCGCGCCTACCCGGAGATCGAGTTGGATGTGGATTTTTCCGACCGAATGGTGGACGTGATCGAAGAAGGTTTCGATGCGGTGATTCGCACCGGCAAGCCGGAGGATTCGCGGTTGATGGCGCGCCACTTGGGCCACTACCAGTTGGTTCTCGTCGCCACACCGGGCTACTTCGCCCAACACGGCACCCCGCAGCAGCCGCAGGAACTGAATGGTCATGCCTGCCTGCGCCACAAGTTCTGCGCCACGGGCAAGCTCGAGCCCTGGCCGTTGCGTCTTGCCCCAGGCGCAGCCGAACCGCTGTTGCGCACGCCGTTGGTCAGCACCACCATCGAGTCCCTCAACCATGTGGTGCTCGAGGGATTGGGCATTGCCTGCCTGCCGGACTACATGGTCCACCAGGCCGTGGGCGAGCGGCGCTTGCAACGGGTGCTGGATGATTACCTGGAACACCGGGGCAGTTTCTGGATGTTGTGGCCCGGCCGCCATACCTCGGCCAAGTTACGCGTGTTTATTGACCATATGTGCGCCGGGCTTTTTCCCGCAGGCCCCGGTGCGTAGGTCTGTGACGTTTTACCGACAGGAATGCGCGCGCCAAGGCCCCGTTCTGTTGCACAATACCGCCCAGACCGTTTTCCTCAGGATTTTCAATGTCGACATCATTCCACTTGCGTAGCCTCGGGCTGGCGCTGGTGCTGGCGGGCGCCGCGGGCTGCTCGTCACCCAAGACCGCTATTTATGAACATGAGAACTTCGACGACTCCGGTACATTTTCCCGGGATTACCCGGTTAGTGATGTAGCGGCGTGCGAGGCCGCGCGGCGCGCCTTGCTGAGCCAGGGCTACATCATTACCAGCAGCGACCCGAAACTGGTCGTGGGTAACAAGAGCTTCCAGCAGACCGGCGAAACTCACCTGCAGATCAGCTTCAACGTGGTGTGTGCCGATGATGGCAAAGGCAAAAAACACTCGACGATGTTTGCCAACGCCCTTCAGGATCGCTATGCGCTGAAGAAGGTCAACAACTCCGCGAGCCTGGGTGTAGGCGTGCTGGGGTCGGTGTCGATGCCGATCGGCTCCACCGATGACTCGATGGTGAAGGTGGCCAGTGAGACGGTGTCCGCGCCGAAGTTCTACGAGCGCTACTTTGCGTTGGTGGACGTCTTCCTGCCCCAGGAAGTGAAGAAGGCTGAGCATATCCCCGAGCAGCCAAAGGCCGACCTCGGTGTACCGGAGCCGAAGGCCGCACCGGCTGCGGAGAAAGTCGAGGCGCCGAAGGAAGAGCCTGCCGCACCCGCTGCCTCGGAGCCGGTTGTGCCCGCGCCTGAGGCTGCACCGATTGCGCCGCAGGCCGAGCCCGCCACGACCACGCCGGACCTGCCGGCCCCGACCGAAGCCATTCCACCCCTGCCGACGCCTGCGCAGTAAATCAGACCGCTACGGGGTCGGCCTTGTCGACGTTGATCCCGTAGCGTTTGATTGCTTCACTGACCTTGTCGCGCCTGATCAGTGGTCATCGGCCAATGCCTTCAAGGTTTCGTTGAGCAGGGTGATGTAGTAGTAAATGTTATCTTGCTCGACGTACATACCCCGCATGCCCTCTCGGATAATCACCGCCAGTTCGTAGGCAAAGGTTGGGTCATAGGAAATGCGGCACGGAATCACCGATGAGAGGATATGGCTATGGCCATCGTCATGCTGCAAGCCTTCGCCCATCAGCGTGGTGCGCCCGGCGGCGGCATAGGCGTTGTAGACCTTGTCCGCGTCATGGCCACCCCGTTCATTTCAGTGCGTACCTGATTGCAATCGCGCCTCAGAACCCCAGTGCTAAATCCATGTAACGCTGCTACGTTTAATCCTGGAGTGCAGGAACGTCATGACGTCGACATTTTTTCGTCATCACGGCACTTTAGGCTGGCTGTGCAGGTCATTTATCTGCAGCCGCTTTTAATTCAAAAACAAGGAGCCCACCATGGACGAATATCAGGAAGAACTGCTGGAGTACCAAGCCTTTGAACTGGATCCTCTGGATCCGGCCGATGACGCCACCGAGCTGTAAGACCGACTTCAGGCGGAATGCCGCTGACTGCGGCGAAATTCCCCTGGGGTCTGGTTGTTCCACCGTCTGAATGCCCGTTGAAACGCTTGGGCCGAGGCAAAACCGAGCAAGTAGGCGATTTCGCCGAACGCCAGTTCCGTATCGCGAATGTAGGTCATGGCCAGGTCGCGGCGGGTATCGTTGAGAATTGCGCGAAACTGAGTGCCTTCTTCGGCCAGTTTGCGGCGCAGTGTCCAGGTCGGCAGCTTCAAGCGTGCCGCCACTTCTTCCAGGTCGGGTTCCCGGCCGCCATTGAGCATCGGCCCGAGCAAGCGGGTAATGCGCTCGCGGAGGCTGCGGGTGCGGGTCAACTGCTCCAACTCATGTTCACAGAGCTTCAACAACAGCTGCCAGGTGCTCGGGCAATGCTGCGGGTTGCGCATGGCCAGGGTTTGCTGGCTCAGGCGCAGTTGATTGACCTCGGCGCCGAACTGGATCGGGCCATCGCCCAGCAGCGCGTACTGTTCGCTGTAGTCCGGCGTTTCAAATTCGATTTCAATCCGCTGCGCCTGCACCGTTTGCTGGGCCAGGCTCGACAGTTGCTGAAGCCAGCCGGCGATGATCGAGTCCACCACAAAACGGTTGTAGGCGTTATAGGGGCTGATGGAATAGAACCGCAGCCAGGCGCCTTCGGCGTCCTCGTGAAAACTCGATTGCCCACGATAGTTGGAGCCGTATAGCGCTTCGAAGCGGGTCAGCGTGCGCGCCGCCTCGCGCACGTTGGGCGCCTGGGCGGCGGTGACTCCAGCCAGCCCGGCCTGGCTCAGGCGGCTGAGCTGGCCCATGCGCAGGCCCAGGCCGGGGTCGCCGGTGAGTTGGATGGCCGCATGGCCCAGGCGCATATAACGCGGGATCGACAAACGTGCGCCAGCCTCGGCGAGGCGCGCCGGGTCCAGGCCGTATTGCAGCAGCAGCGGTTGCGGGTCCAGGCCGTGGCTGTGGATCGCGTCGGCCAGGGTATGCACGAAACCCACCGACAGATCCCCCAGGCGCACCGGCTTCATCGTGTTACAGCCAGATATTCAGCAGACGCGCACCACGGGCGTCGCCGTCGGCGTTGATCTGCCCGTTGTGGCTCAGGAAGCTCTGCCCGGCGGTGCCCAGGTCCCAGAACTGCCCACGCAGGAATACGCTCATGCCGGCGCTGGCCTGGCTGATCGGTGTCTGGCTGATCAAGGTCAGGCGACGCCACGCTTCGCCCTCGCTGAGTTCTTCTGGCTTGAGGCTGATTTCCTGCGGCGTGGAGACGCTTTTGAAACCGCGCCATGGCCGCTCCCAGGTACCGCGGCCGAGCACAAACGCCGGCACTGCGATCAACTGTGCACCTTGTTCATTGAGTTTGCGGTAGTTGTCCGGGTACCAGCTGTCACTGCCTACCAGTACGCCCAGGCGCCCGGCCGGGGTGTCGACCACGCTGACGACATTCTCGTCACCGGGTTCGATAAAACCGCGTTCATCGTAGATCGGATAGAGCTGGCGCTGTGGATCGCCGATGGGCAGGCCGTCTGCGGCGAACACCACGCTGGCGTTGTACAGGGCACCATGGCCGACCTGCAGTTGGCCCTGGCTGACACTGGGGTTTGGCAGGGCGATGGAACCGGCCACCAGCGTGACGCCAAACTCCTTGGCCAAGCCGCCGAACAGCACCTGATAGTCCCGCGCCATGCCGGAGGCTTTCATACGCAGGTAGGCGTCATCGGTGCGGTTATCGCCGGTGGCGCTGATCCAGGCACGGGCAAAGAGCAGCGGGTTGCTGACCGATAGCCAGTTCATCGCATCCTTGACGTGCAGCGCCTGGTACACCTCATTTTTTTCACCGGTCAGCATCAGCCAGGTACCGATGTGTTCGGGCAGTACCACAATGGTTTTGTCGTTGATCAGGCCCTGGTCCCGGGCCTTTTGCAGATAGGCCGAGAGCTTCAGGTGCAGGCGTTCCAGGCTCTGGTAATCAGCCGGAAACAGCTCTGGCTGGATGCCCAGCAGGTTGCCTCGATCAGCGGGCAGGCCTTCATTCACGGCCAGGGTGATACGCAGGTCCGACAGGTAATGCGCCACGGGGCGCTCCTGGGTCCAGACCAGATACGCGGCGACGGCGGCAACCAGGGCCATGGAGACGGTAAAAGCTAGAAGTTTACGCATGGGGCAACAGACAACAGACCGTGTGCAGGGTTCGCGACTAGGGTAGGGCCCATGCAGCCGCTTGCCAAGGGGCGCTGTACATTTGGATCAATAACTTGTCAGTTTCAGTCATTGAGCCGTGGTCCACCGCCTCTTAGTCTGTGGGACATAAACCGATGGGGTGCCATTCGAGCCCCCCACGTCCCGTGATGATCCGTTGTGGAGCTGTACCATGACCGCTGCTACCTACCCGCACCTGCTGGCCCCGTTGGACCTGGGTTTTACCACCTTGCGCAACCGCACCCTGATGGGCTCGATGCACACGGGCCTGGAAGAAAAGCCCGGTGGTTTCGAGCGCATGGCGGCCTACTTTGCCGAGCGTGCCCGTGGCGGCGTGGGGCTGATGGTCACCGGCGGCATAGGGCCGAATGATGAAGGCGGGGTGTACTCTGGCGCGGCCAAGCTCACCACCGAAGAAGAAGCGCAGAAGCACAAGATCGTCACGAAGGCCGTGCATGAGGCGGGCGGCAAGATCTGCATGCAGATCCTCCACGCCGGGCGTTATGCCTACAGTCCGAAACAGGTCGCGCCGAGTGCGATCCAGGCGCCGATCAACCCGTTCAAGCCCAAGGAGCTGGACGAGGAAGGCATCGAGAAGCAGATCCAGGATTTCGTCACCTGTTCGCTGCTGGCCCGGCTCGCCGAGTACGACGGCGTGGAAATCATGGGGTCCGAAGGCTACTTCATTAATCAGTTCCTCGCCGCCCACACCAACCACCGCACCGACCGTTGGGGCGGCAGCTACGAAAACCGCATGCGCCTGGCGGTGGAAATCGTGCGCCGCGTGCGTGAAGCGGTGGGCCCGAACTTCATCATTATCTTCCGCCTGTCGATGCTCGACCTGGTGGACGGCGGCAGCGTCTGGGAAGAAATCGTGCAACTGGCCAAGGCCATCGAGCAGGCGGGCGCGACCCTTATCAACACCGGCATCGGCTGGCACGAAGCCCGTATCCCGACCATTGCCACAAAGGTGCCGCGTGGCGCGTTCAGCAAAGTCACGGCCAAATTGCGCGGTGCGGTGCAGATCCCGCTGATCACCACCAACCGCATCAACACACCGGAGGTTGCCGAGCAGATCCTCGCCGAAGGCGATGCCGATATGGTCTCGATGGCGCGGCCGTTCCTCGCCGACCCCGAGTTCGTCAATAAGGCCGCCGCCGGCCGTGCCGATGAAATCAACACCTGCATCGGCTGCAACCAGGCCTGCCTGGACCACACCTTCGGCGGCAAGTTGACCACCTGCCTGGTCAACCCGCGCGCGTGCTACGAAACCGAACTCAACTACCTGCCGGTCAAGCAGATCAAGAAAATCGCCGTGGTCGGTGCCGGCCCCGCAGGCCTGGCCGCCGCGACCGTGGCGGCTGAGCGTGGCCACCAGGTGACCTTGTTCGATTCGGCCAGTGAGATCGGCGGCCAATTCAATATCGCCAAGCGCGTACCGGGCAAAGAAGAGTTTTTCGAGACCCTGCGCTACTTCAATCGCAAGTTGCAGACCACCCACGTCGAGCTGTGCCTCAGCACCCGTGTCGACACCGCACAACTGGTGGCGGGCGGTTACGACGAGATCATCCTGGCCACCGGCATTGCGCCGCGTACGCCGGCGATTCCGGGGGTTGAAAACGCCAAGGTGCTGAGCTACCTGGACGTGATCCTTGAGCGCAAGCCGGTCGGCAAGCGTGTGGCGGTGATCGGCGCCGGCGGCATTGGTTTTGACGTGTCGGAGTTCCTCGTGCATGCAGGCGTATCCACCAGCCTCGACCGTGAAGCATTCTGGAAAGAGTGGGGCATCGACACCCAGTTGCAAGCCCGTGGCGGCGTGGCCGGGATCAAGCCTCAACCCCATGCACCGGCGCGTGAGGTGTTCCTGCTGCAACGCAAGGCTTCCAAGGTCGGCGACGGCCTGGGCAAGACCACCGGCTGGATCCACCGTACCGGCTTGAAGAACAAGCGCGTGCAGATGCTTAACAGCGTCGAGTACCTGAAGATCGACGATGACGGCCTGCATATCCGCATCGGCGCCGAGGGGGAGCCGCAGCTGCTGGCCGTGGACAATATCGTCATCTGCGCCGGGCAAGACCCGCTGCGCGAGTTGCAGGACGGCCTGGTTGCAGCGGGGCAGAACGTGCACCTGATCGGCGGCGCCGATGTGGCGGCCGAGCTGGATGCCAAGCGCGCCATCAACCAAGGCTCGCGCCTCGCCGCCGAGCTGTAAGACGACGCAAGGGGCGGTGTTAGACTACCGTCCCTTTTTTCAGGCAGATGCCGCCCGATGGGTCCTTTCGATTGGCTTCCCCATGCTCCGCTTGCACCGTTAGCGCTGGAGTGGCTCAACGGCGTCGAGCTGGCCGTGCTGCGCCTGGACCGCATCGACCCGCTGATCAGCGGCAACAAGTGGTTCAAGCTCACCGAACATCTGGCCCAGGCACGACAAGCCGGTGCCAGCGGCATCATCAGCCTCGGCGGGGCTTACTCCAACCATCTGCACGCGCTGGCAGCGGCGGGCAAACGCTTTGGTTTCCCTACCGTCGGCCTGCTGCGTGGCCATCCCCAAGACACCCCCACCGTCCTCGACCTGAAAACCTTTGGCATGCACCTGCATTGGTTGGGGTATGGCGGCTATCGCGCGCGCCATGAGCCGGACTTCTGGTGGCCGTGGCGTGAGCAATACCCGCACTTGTATCCCGTGCCCGAAGGCGGCGGCGGGATGGCCGGGGCGCGGGGATGCGGGGTCTTGGTCGAACAGGCACGCGGGCAATTGAACAACCTGGGTTGGGCCGATTACGACGCCTGGTGGTTGGCGGCAGGGACCGGTACAACCCTGGCGGGTTTGGTCCTGGCAGAGGCGGGCGCGCATCCGGTGTACGGTGCAATGGCGGTACCGGATGATCATGGCGTGGCGCAGAACGTGAGCGCCCTGGTGCAGGGTGGTTATGAATTGCTGGACGCCAGTCGGGGTGGCTTCGCCAAGGTCGATCCGCTGTTGCTCGAATTTATCGAGACTACCGAACAGGCCTGCGGTATACCGCTTGAGCCGATCTATACCGGCAAGGCGTTGCTGGCGTTGAAGCAGCAGATCGAGGCCGGGCGGTTTGCACCCGGCACTCGCCTGATCTTCGTGCATACCGGTGGCTTGCAGGGCCGCCGAGGGTTTACAGCCTAGCGCGCTTACCCGGCATCATCCGCAGCGCCGTGTTATCACGCATCACATAATGATGAAAGATCCCCGCCAACGCATGCAGGCCGATCAGCCAGTAGCCGATCTGGCCGAACAGCACGTGCCAGCCTTCAATCTCTTTGGCCAGTGCCTTGTTTTCAGCGATCAGCGGCGGCAACTCGATCCCATAGAACATCACCGAATGCCCCTCTGCACTGACGATCAGCCAACCGGCAATCGGCATGCCGATCATCAAGGCGTACAGCGCGAAGTGCATCAGCGTGGCGAGCAGGCTTTGCCATTGCGGCGGGGTGGGGACGATCTTCGGTGCAACCCCCAGGCTGCGCGCGAACAGGCGCAGCCACACCAGCACAAACACGGTGAGGCCGAACATGAAGTGCATCTCGACGATCAACGTGCGTGCGCCGCTGCCTTTGGGAAACTGTCCGCGTAACTCAATGCAGGCGTAGACCACCGCCAGTAGCACCACCATCAACCAGTGCAGCGCAATCGACATGGTGCTGTAGCGCGTATCGGAATTTTTCCACGGCATCGCTGGGTTCCTCACTCATCAGGGCAAATCTCCGTTCTTTGGCGACGAAGTCCTTTTACTGTAAGCCTGTTTTGCACGGTTTGCCCGACGCGATGCCGTTGTCTTGACCTCTATCAGTAGCTTTGCGGCATTTCACCGCGGGCCAGGCGCTGGTTGATGTCGGTGATGATGGCCGGCAGGTCGGTAATGGTGTCGATCAGGTAGTGGGGGCGCGAGCCTGCGAACATCGCTTCGATACGCGTGCGTTCGCTGGCCAACGTGGCGCTGTCCAGGGCGCGGAACTGCGCGTAGGTCAGGCCCAGCGCGTTGCCGGAGCAGGTCAGGGCCACGGTCCACATCCCGGCGCGACGGCCTTCGAGGATGCCCGGCACGGTGTCATCGACCTTGACGCACGCCGCCACATCGTCAATGCCCAACGCGATCACGTTGGCGAGGGCCTGGGCCGGCCATGGGCGGCCATTGGGCACTTCGTCGGTGGCGACCACGTGGTCGGCGACGTAGCCGTTGGTGGTGGCCAGCGCGACGACCTTGTCCATGACTTGCTTGGGGTAGCCGGAGCAAGAGCCGATCTTGATGCCTTGCACACGCAGCCGGGCGATGGTGTCGAGGGCGCCGGGGATCAGCGCCGAGTGTTCGGCGATCTTCTCGATCTGCAAGGGCATGAAACGCTGGTAGATGGCCGTCACGTCGTCATCGGTAGGCGTGCGCCCGAATGCCTGGCGATAGCGCTCGGCGACTTGCGGCTGATCGCACAGGGTACGGATATGGTCCCACTTGCCCATGCCCATCGGGCCACGGGCTTCTTCGATGGAAACCTGCACGCCGAACTCGGCGAAGGCCTCGACAAAAATCTGCGTGGGGGCGAAGGAGCCGAAGTCGACCACGGTGCCGGCCCAGTCGAGGATAACGGCCTGGAGGGTGTTGGGGTTTTGATAGTTCATGGTTCAGATCCTGTGGGTTAGGGGCAATCAGATGTCCGACACTTCCATTTCTTCCAGCACCTCGGCGATCGCCTTGACCGCAGCGCGCATGCCGGCTGCGTCGACATGGCCGATGCAGCCCACGCGGAACGTCTCCACCTGGGTCAATTTGCCGGGGTACAGAATGAAACCCTTGGCCTTGACCCGTTCGTAGAAATCCTTGAACTGGTAGCGCGGGTTTGTCGGTGCATGAAAGGTCACGATGATCGGTGCCTGGATCGCCGCCGGCAGGAAGCTGCGCAGGCCCAGCGCGGCCATGCCGTCGAGCAATGCCTGGCAGTTGTCGGCATAGCGTCGGTGGCGCGCGGGCAGGCCGCCTTCTTCCTGGTATTGCAGCAACGCTTCGTGCAGGGCAGCGACCACATGGGTCGGCGGGGTAAAGCGCCATTGGCCGGTCTTGGCCATGTAGTTGTGCTGGTCGAACAGGTCCATCGCCAGGGAATGGCAGTTGCCCTGGGCAGCGGCCAGCGCCTGTTTGTTCGCGAAGACGAAGCCCATGCCCGGCACGCCTTCCAGGCACTTGCCAGACGCGGCGATCAGCGCGTCGAAGGGCACCTCGCGGGCATCGATCGGCAGCGCGCCGAAGGCGCTCATGGCGTCGATGATCAGGCGCTTGCCGTGGTGTTTGACGACCTGTGCGATCTGCGGCAGCGGGTTGAGAATGCCGGTGCTGGTTTCGCAGTGGATCAACGCAACGTGGGTGATGGCGCTGTCTGCCGCCAGCAGGCGCTCCACATCGGCGGCGGTGGTGGGCTCGTCCTCGGCGGTTTCAAAGATGCTGAAATCACGGCCGAGCACTTCGCAGATATTGGCCAGGCGCTTGCCGTAGGCGCCGTTGATCAGCACCAGTACCTTGCCGTTACGCGGGACCAGGGTGCCGATGGCGGCTTCGACCGCAAAGGTGCCGCTGCCTTGCAACGGTACGCAATGGTGGCTGCCTTCGCCGTGGAGGATCGCCAGCAATTGCTCGCAGACGCTGGCGGTGAGCTGGTTGAAGCGGTCATCCCATGAACCCCAGTCCACCATCATGGCCCGGCGGGTGCGGTTGGATGTGGTCAGGGGGCCAGGGGTCAGCAGGATCGGCGCGGCAGTGGTCATCTCAAGTCCTTGCAAGGCATCGGGGTTGAAGCTACGGCGCCTAAATTGCAGTTTGGCTTGCCATCAATCAAATTGTTTGTTGTTATGCGAGCTATCAGTGAGGCCGATAGCTATGAATCTGTTCCAACTGCGCGCATTCGATGCCGTGGCCCGCGAGGGCAGTTTTACCCGGGCTGCCGCGCGGCTGTTTATCAGCCAGCCGGCGGTGACCGGGCATATCAAGGCCCTGGAGGAGCACTACCAGATCCCGTTGCTGCGCCGCACCGCCCGACGCGTGGAGTTGACCGAAGAGGGCGCGCGGCTGGCGGCGATCACACGGGCGATCTTTGGCCTGGTGGACGAAGCCCAGACGATGCTGGAGGCCAACCGCCAACTGCTGACCGGGCGCCTGGAAGTCGCGGCGGACGGCCCGCACCTGGTGATGCCGATGATTGCCAGCCTGCGCGCGCGCTACCCCGGGATTACCGTCAACCTGCGCCTGGGCAATGCCCAGGAAACCCTCGCCGCGCTGCTGTCCGAACATGCGGATGTGGCGGTGCTCACCGAAGTGGAGCCGCGCAATGGCCTGCACCTGCAACCGTTGAATGAGTCGCGGATTTGCGCACTAGTGCCGGCCAGCCATCCGTGGGCGCAGCAACCCGAGGGTATCCGCCTTGAGCAACTCAACGACGTGATCATGGTGCTGCGCGAGCCCAGCTCCATCACCCGGCGTACCTTCGATGACGCCTGCATGGCCGCGAATGTGCAGCCCAAGGTGCTGCTGGAACTGGACAGCCGCGAGGCGGTGACCGAAGCCGTCGCCGCTGAGTTGGGGGTGGGCGTGGTCTCGTCCATGGAAGTCAGCCCGGACCCGCGGGTGCGGGCCGTGGCGGTCCAAGGCGATGGGCTGGTCAACCGGCATACGCTCGGTTGCATGGAGCGGCGCCGCTCGTTGCGCCTGATTCAGGCGTTTTTCGAGTTGGCGCCCTGAGGGTTTTTTGGTGGAACGATGCGTTCTCGCGCTATAAACTCTGCCCCCAAAGCGCCGGCCAGTAGACGTTTCGGCGCGATGGACGAAAAGAGAGTGAGTCATGGGCGCACAGTGGAAAGTCAAACATAAAGAAGCGGCATCCAATGCCAAGGGCAAGATTTTTGGCAAGCTGGTGAAAGAAATCACTATCGCCGCCCGCAACGGGGCCGACACCGCGACCAACGCCCACCTGCGTCTGGTCGTGGAACAGGCCAAAAAGGCCTCGATGCCCAAGGAAACCCTGGAACGCGCGATCAAGAAGGGTGCCGGTCTGCTCGGTGAAACCGTGCAATACCACCGCGTGACCTATGAAGGGTTCGCCCCGCACCAGGTGCCGTTGATCGTCGAGTGCGTGACCGACAACATCAACCGCACCGTGGCGGAAATCCGCGTGGCGTTCCGCAAGGGTCAGCTGGGTGCTTCCGGCTCCGTGGCCTGGGACTTCAACCATGTCGGCCTGATCGAAGCCTCGCCGGACACCCCGGATGCAGATCCGGAAATGGCAGCCATCGAAGCCGGTGCGCAGGACTTTGAAGACGGCGAAGAAGAGGGCACCACCCTGTTCATCACCGAGACCATTGACCTGGACGCCGTGCAAAAAGCCCTGCCGGAACAGGGTTTCACCGTGCTGTCGGCCAAGCTGGGCTACATCTCGAAAAACCCGGTAAGCGGCCTGACCGATGAGCAGATGGCTGAAGTCGAAGCCTTCCTCGAAGGCTTGGACAACCACGACGACGTGCAGGATATGTTCGTGGGCCTGGCGGGCTGATTTATCAACTGAAGAAACGCGATCCACATGTGGGAGGGGCGGTGCGACGATTCGACTTGCCCCCTCCCACAGTTGTTTAGCGGTGTTGGATGGATCGCAGCAAGGCGTTGATTTCTTCGAAGCTCGGCCGTGCCAACACATCGGGCTGGCAGCAGCTTTTCTGCAACTCTACCAGCGCCTCGTCAAGCGACCCCGCCTCAACCCGCTCCAGCAATTCCCCCAGCAACACCCCGAACGCGCGCACTTCAATGCGTTGCAATGCCCGCGTTTCCAAGGTGTCTGCCTTGGCATGAAACGACGCCGCGCCAAAGTCTCCGAGCAAACACTCTCCCGCTTCATTCCACAGGATATTGTGGCCGTACAGGTCGCCATGGGTGATACCGTGCCGGTGCAAATGCGCGGCCACGGAGGCGATGCCTCGGGCCATGCGCAAAGCTACGTCGACGCTGAAGCGGGTGGCGGGGTCGTAGACGTCGCGGGTGCACGAGGCCAGGCTCGGCAGGGCGGCGAGGTTGCGGTAGCTCGGGTCGATCAGGTCCATGACCAACGCGGCCTGGTGCTCAGGGGCACCCACCACGCGGCCTTGCACCTTGATCAGGTTGGGGTGCAAGCCGGCGGCGATGCAGGCTTGCATTTCGTGCAGCGGCGAGCCGTCGCTGGTGATCGTGCCTTTGTACAGCTTGACGGCGACGGGCTTGGCCGTGGGGGTCCACAGGGCCTTGCGAATGACCCCCGAGGCACCTTCGCCCAGCACGTCGGCCAGTTCCAGTTCCGTCCAGGGAATATCCGGTGTTGCGTCGTCCGCCGCCCTATCCACGGCCATTTCCACCGGGTTGCCCGCATAGGCCAGCCAGGTCAGGCTCGGCAGTGCCAACAGCCACTCGGGCAGGCGCGTGAGGCGGTTGGAGGCGATGCGGATCAGCTCCAGGTTGCTGCAGTTGGTCAGGCTCTCAGGCAACTGCGTCAGTTGGTTACCGGCGAGCATCAGTTTTTGCAGCAGCGGCCGCTCGCCCAACTCGCTGGGTAACTGGCTGATGCGGTTGTCGGTGAGGATCAGCCAGCGCAGCAACGGTGGCAGCGCGGCGGCGGGCACGTGGCTGATCTGGTTGGCCTTGAAGCCGATCATGCTCAATTTGGCGCACTGGCCGAGGCTCGCGGGCAGCTCGGTAAAGGCGTTGTCCGAGCAGAACAGCACGCGCAGGTGCGGCAGGCGGTGCAGGTCGTCGGGCAGGCAGCTCAGGGCGTTGCCGCTGAGGTTAAGGATTTCCAGGGAGTCGGCCAGCCCGAAGATTTCCTCCGGGAATTCGGTGAGCCCGCAGGACAGGTCCAGGCGCGTAATGCCGGCCAAGTGGCCGGCCTTGAGTTGGGCGAGGGTATTCATGAACGGCGCGGTCACTCGGCAAGGGGGGCGTAAATGGCGCTCATGATACCGGGTCGCGTACCGGTTGCGGGGTGGCCTGTTGCAATTGGTTCAGGCGGCTGGCGGTGCGCGCCAGGTCGATGGCCTGGCCGCTCATGGCCTGTGCCAGCGGTTGTTCGCCGATCAGGATCAGGTGCTTGTCCTTGTCGTAAAGCACGTCCACCAAGTTGATAAAACGCTGCTGCACGGCGATCGGGCACTCTGCCAGGTGGGGCAGGCCGTCGATGACCCAGTGATCGAACGCCTCGCACAGCAACAGGTAGTCCATCACCGCCGTCAGCTGTTCGCACAGGTCGTTGAAGGTGAATACGATGGTGCGGGCTTGATGCTGGCGACAGATCAATGTGCGGTTGCCCACCGTCAGCGTCTGCGTCGGGCCGCCGCTGGCAGGCAGGTCGAGCGCCGCACGCTGGGCCTGCGTGCCCGGCCACAGGTAATAGCCGGTGGTAAAGCGCTGCACGGCATGGGCCTGGGGCAGGCTGCGAAAGTCTTCGGGCGAACTGACTTCCAGCACGTCCATACGCGCGGCAATCAAGTCGATCACCGGCTTGAAACGCTCGTGGTACAGCGGGTTGGGCAGCAGCCCTTCGGGTGGATAGTTGGAGGTGACCAGCACCCACACGCCACGCTGGAACAAGGCCTTGAACAGCCGGGTAATCAGCATGGCATCGCCGATGTCGTGCACGTGGAACTCGTCGAAACACAACACGCGGCAGCCGTCGAGCAGCTCGTCCAGGGCGATGGCCAATGCATCGTCCGTCGCCTGGTGCGTGAACATACCGCGGTGCAGTTGGGCGAAAAACTCATGGAAATGCACGCGTTGCTTTTCGGCGATGGGCAGTGCCTGGAAGAAACCGTCCAGCAGCCAGCTTTTGCCGCGTCCCACCGGGCCGTGCAGGTACAGGCTGCGGGTAGGCTGGCCGGCGAGCAGGTACTGGGTCTGGCGCGTCATCGCGGCGATGGCCTGGGCTTGGCCACCACTGAGGGTGTAACCCAGTTGCCGGGCTTTGTCCTGAAAGAACGTCTGGATGGGCGTGTCGTCCAGTGTGTCGGTTTTTTTACCGAACAAACGACGGATAAGGGGGAGCACGGCCAATGCAAGTCACTCTGTAGTGCGGTGGTCGCTTACTTTAGGGCGCCGGTGGCGATTTGACCAATCTAGAACGGCTGTAGGGCTGGCGTCGGCTGGTCCGTTGGGCTGACCACCGCATAGTTGTAGCCGCCGCCGGACCAGTATTGCGCTTGCAACCCATCCGCCGTGCGCTCGCCACGGGGCAGGAAACCGTTGTCCGGGCCAGGTGGGCGGATGTAGAAACTGATGCGCCGACCTTGTGCGTCCTGGTACAGCACCATGGCGGCGGCGCCTTGATCGGTGGTGAGCAGTCGCCCGCTGACGGGCGTGAAGCCTGCTTGGCTCAAGTCCGGCAGGCGATGGGCTTGATTGAAGTAGCGGTCGAGCCACGCCTGCATCGTGCCGCGGTCCTGGCCGTTGTAGTCGGCGGGCATGATGCCCTCCTGGGCAAACAGGCGGAACGCTTGCATCGCATCGGCCATCGGTAACAGCGGCGGTTGCGTGGCTTCACGGGCATGCCAACCGCCGAGGCCGCCGAGGCTGACGGCAATCAGCAACACCGCCGCCGTGGCAAAGTGGCGGCGCGATTGATGCTTGATGCGTTGGCGAATCAGCGCCGGGTCCAGCGCCGGGTTGGCCGGCTGTTGCAGGACGCCGCTCAATGACGCACGCAGCCATTGTGCGTCCTGCTGCCAGGCCTGCACTTGGGCCGCGAGCTCTGGGTGGGCGGCCAAATAGGTTTCGAGCACACGGCGATCACTGTCCAGGAGTTGGTGATCGACGTAGGCATGCAGGTCGCGTTCGCTGGGGGGCAGGCTGATCATTTGAGTATCCGCAGGGAAGGGCTGGCAATGTCGCCATCGCTGAGTTGACGCAGTGCTTGGCGCGCACGGGACAGGCGCGACATCACGGTGCCGATCGGCACCTCGAGTATTTGCGCGACTTCCTTGTAGCTCAAGCCCTCCACCGACACCCACAACAGCAGCGCGCGTTGTTCGGTGTTGAGTTGATCGAAGGCTTGCAGGGTCGCTTGGGCGATGACGGTGCGCTCCACCGACGGCTGCGCATCATCGCGGCCGGTAAAGAATTCCAGCATGCGTGCATAGCGCCGGGTGCGGCGGTGGGCATCGAGGAACTGCCGGTAGAGGATCGAGAACAGCCAGGCGCGCAGATCGCCTTCGATGCGTTTGTCGGCCCAACGGGTGATCGCCCGCTCCAGGGTCGCCTGCACCAGGTCGTCGGCACTGCTGGCGTTACGGGTCAGGGACACAGCGAAACGCCGCAGCCTGGGGATGAGTTCACGTAACGGTTCGTCGAGTTCATGCATGGGTGTCTGGCTGGTCACTTCGCTGGGACTAGAGAGACGTCCGGCGTGAACGGTTATTCCCGACCGTGGAAAATAAATCCAGGGCCTGGGAATAGAGCGGATCGGCGTTCGTCTTAATGCTCCGACCTTATGTTTACCCCCAAAGGCCTTCAGGCCCTGGAGTTTGTTCATGGTAGATCACTCATCACCGCCACGTCCCCCGTTAAGCACGGCGAGCCTGATCGCACGACTCGCGGGAATTGGTGCCGTAGTTGCGGTTATGGCCGGGGCATTTGCCTACGTCAATGGCAGCCTCGACCCACAACGCCTGCGCCCGAAAACCCTGGTCAATGCCCTGGAAACCAACAACGGCGTACACCCTGGATTCCGGCGTAACCACGCCAAGGGCGTGTGCGTGGCCGGGTACTTCGAAAGCAGTGCCGAGGCCCGTGCCTACTCCAGCGCCCAAGTGTTCAGTGAGGCCAGGACCCCGTTGATCGGCCGCTTCGCCTTGCCCAGCGGCAACCCCTATGCGCCGGACAGCAGTGTGCCGATCCGCAGCTTTGCCGTGCAGTTCAGCCTGGCCAACGGCCAGCAATGGCGTACCGGCATGAACAGCATGCCGGTGTTCCCGGTGGGCACGCCCGAGGCGTTCTACCAGATGCTCAAGGCCGGTGCGCCGGACCCGGCCACCGGCAAGCCGAACCCGGCGAATATGCCGGCGTTTTTTGCCGCACACCCTGAGGCGGCGCCATTCCTGGCGTGGGTCAAGACGGCCAAACCATCGGCCAGTTATGCGACCGAAACCTATAACGGCATCAACGCGTTTTACTTGGTGAGTGCCGAGGGCAAGCGCCAGGCCGTGCGCTGGGGCGTAGTGCCCGAGCGTCAGGATGCGGCGGGGGAGACCGCACCGGCTGGGGGCGATTTTCTTGAGAAAGACCTGGTGCAACGCCTGGCCTCAGGGCCTTTGCGTTGGCAGTTGAACATGACCCTGGCCAACCCCGGCGACCCGCTGGAGGACGCGAGCAAACCCTGGACCGGTGAGCACAAGGTGTTGAATGCCGGCACCCTGGTGCTGCAAAGCAGCCAACCCCAGGCCGACGGTGATTGTCGCGACATTAATTTCGATCCATTGATTTTGCCCAGCGGCATCGAAGCCTCCAATGACCCGCTGCTGGCTGCACGTTCGGCGGCGTATGCCAGTTCGTACCTGCGCCGTGCCGGTGAAGTCAGCCCCTTGCACAGTGCCCCTGCGGAGTCGAAGCCATGAATGCCCAACCCCGGTTTTTTGCGCCCCTGGCGCGCCTGCTGCACTGGTTGATGGCGCTGATGGTCATCGCCATGTTGTTTATCGGCGCAGGTCTGGCGGCGTCGGTGTCGGAGCGGCATGAGTGGTTGATCCACCTGCACAAGCCGCTGGGGATCGCGATCCTGGTGCTGGTGATCGTGCGTTTGGCTGTGCGCTTCTCCACCCGCCAGCCGCCGTTGCCGTCTGACTTGCCGCTGTGGCAAGTGCTGGCGGCCAAGGCGTCCCATCTGGTCTTGTATGGGTTGATGCTGGTGTTGCCGCTGCTGGGCTGGGCGATGATCTCGGCGGCGGGTGATCCGGTGATGCTCAGCAGTTCAGTGCAGTTGCCGGCATTGGTCGGGGCGAATGCGCCGTTGTTTGCGGTGCTGCGCAAGGCCCATGGGTATCTGGCCTACCTGCTGTTCCTGACGGTGCTGTTACACCTGGCGGCGGCGTTGTTCCATGGCTTGATTCGGCGCGATGGCGTGTTGCAGAGCATGACCGGCACCAAGGACTGACGCCGGGGGGAGTGGGCAGGGGTTAGCGCAGTGCCGTGACGAGATCGGCCACGGTACTTAACACAGTCTTGCCCAGTTGCCTTGAGCGCTCACCTGACCAACCGGTCTTCGGGTTGGGGGCGTCATCGTTGTCCTTGAACGGCATTTCCAGGGTCAGGGACAGGCAGTCGTATTTCTCGCCAACGGCATTGCAGGCCAGGGTCATATTGGCTTCGCCCGGCAAGTCGCGGGTGTAGCCGTGAGTGGTTTGGAAGTCACGGGTCAGCGAACTCAAATGGCTGCGGAAGCGTTTTTCCAGCGCTTTGATACGCGGGGTGTAGCCGGGGTTGCCTTCGCAGGCAGCGGTGAACACGTAGGGGATTTCTTCGTCGCCGTGGATGTCGAGGAACAGATCGACACCGTACTGTTCCATTTGCTGTTGCACGAACAGCACTTCCGGGCTGATCTCCTGGCTGGCGCTTTGCCAGGCGCGATTGAGGTCCTGGCCCATGGCGTTGGTGCGCAGGTGACCGTGGAAGGCGCCGTCGGGGTTCATGTTTGGCACCAGGTACAGGTCGGCAACGGCCAGGAGTTTTTTCATCTCGGCATCGCCATCCTGTTGCAGGCGTTCGATGATGCCCTCCATGAACCATTCGGCCATGTGCTCGCCGGGGTGCTGCTGGGCGATGATCCAGATATTGCGCCGGCCTTCGCCGCCTTTGCCACGCCGCAATAGTTGAATGTCGCGGCCCTCGACACTTTTGCCGGTGGCCAGCAGTTTGGTGCCGGCGTACTTCAGGGCCTGGTCAATCAGCCAGTCGTGGCGTTCGCGACTGTAGGGCTCGAAGTAGGCCAGCCAGGCATGTTTCTCACGGGTTTCGAGGCTGATGTGCAGGATCTCGCCGTCAAAGCGCGTAGGGACTCGGAACCAGTTGACGTGATCATAAGACGCGACAGCGTTGTAGCCGCTCCAAGCGTGCCTATACGAAGAGCCACCGGCGTTGCTCAGGCGAAAATTATGGGTGTGGCCCACGTGCATGCCTTCGGCTTTGAAGTGAAACCATTGGTAATGGTGGCTGCGGGTATCGGGTTGGATGGCCAGCAACAACTGGTAGGCATCGCTGGCGTCGAGCACTTGGATATTGCCACTGTCGAAGTCGGTACTGATCTTGATGGAGGTCAAGGCCACGGTCATAGTCTGGTTGCCTGAATATGAGTGTTGTGGCGGCTATATTACACAGGAGTCTGGTAAAGCCTGGATGCAAAATTGTTGCAGGGAGGGGGGGCGTCGTCCATGACGCCGCCGCAGCTTAGAATCTATGAGATTGATTCTCAAGCGCTATTTCGCAGAGATGTGCGCCAGAGCGCTCGACCGGCTTTCTTTGGGCGATGGTCTTTTGCTACTATGCGCGCCATCAAGCAATACACAGTCTTCATTAGCCTGAAGCCATGCCAGGGAAACTGGCAAAAAAAAGACCCGGCCAAAGAGCCGGGTCAAAAACCGTGATTAGCCTGATGAGGAGATATTCCAAGAGTCCGACCTAAGGTCCCTTGGTCTATCGACTGATCTCGCGATCAGCTGAGTCCAATAATAATCATTATCATTTGCAAGTCAAATGTTTTTATCCGTGGGATAGAAATATTTTTCCTTCGCGCCTGTTATCCGTTCGCCCGAACCTCCGGTGCCTGCAACGACTGCTCTACCATCGCCTTCGCCATATCAATCAAATACACCACCGAAAATGCCAGGTCGCGCTGGCTGCCCTGATGGCTGCTCGCTGATTCGTAGGCCGTGGCGGCGGCACTGCGCAACAGGTCCGAGGCGTGCACCAGAGCTTCCTCCTGGCTGATGCCAGGCTTGATGGTGAACAGGCCCATATCCGGGATGGGTGCTGACATATTCTCTTTCAAGTAAAAGTCCAGCGCACGCTGGGCAGCACCGCTGCTGCGCAGGCCTAGCATGTCATCGCTTTGAGGGGGTTCAGGCAGGAGATACGGGCTCGTCGTCATAAGGGGCGGTACTCTGGGTGGGTGTCGAAAACCTTATGTTCGATGATAGTACGTATCGTATTTATGTCGTTTTATGGATTACTACAAACTGTTTATTGCCCTGGAAAATACCTGACGTATTGTCGGCCCCCATGGATAAATGGATAGCGTTGGTCAAGGCCAATATGAAAGACCGCAAGGTCACCCAGGGTGAGTTGGCTGAACGCTTGGGCATGTCCCAGGGCGGCGTCGGCCATTGGCTCAACAAGCGCCGCGTGCCGAGCCTGGCGGATATGAACCGGGTGCTGGCAGAGCTGGGGCTGGGCTACCTGGAAGTGGTGCAGGAGCTGCGTGAGAAGGCCGACGAGGTTCGTGGCCCGACAAAACAGTACACGTCGTATTTTCGCTACCCGGTCAGCGAGTGGAAAGGCCTGTGCGAAATCCGCGAAGAGCGCCCGGCCTATGGCGCTGCGCGCTTCGAACTGACGGACTACCACGCCCAGGGAGACGCCTTCTGGCTGCCGGTGACAGGTGACGCCATGACTGCGCTCAGCGGCCCGAGCATCGCTGCGGGGATGATGATCCTGGTGGATCCGGCCATCGCCGTCGAACCCGGCAAACTGGTAGTCGCCCAACGGGCCGACAGTCCCCAGGCGACCTTCCGCCAGTTGTTGGAGGAAAGCGGCCAGCTCTACCTGGTGCCGCTCAACCCCACCTACCCGAAACTGCTGTTCACCGTTGATTGTCGGATCCTCGGCGTCGTCGTGCAGGCTACGGCGAAGTTCTAGTCCGCCGTTTCGAGCTCCACCAGCGCGCACCCTTCGGCAACCATTTCGCCTTCCAGGCAGAACAGCGCCTTGACCACCCCGGCCTGTGGCGCGCGGATGCTATGCTCCATCTTCATCGCTTCAAGCACCACCAGTTGCGCGCCGGCCTCGACCGTTTGGCCGACGTCCACCAGCACCCGCACAATGCTGCCGTTCATCGGTGCCGTCAGGCCGCCCTGGTGAGACTGGTTGGCTTCGACGGCCGCAATTGGATCGAACAGGCCGACGCCATGCATCTCGCCGTCCCAACGCAGGAATACCGTGTGCCCGTTGCGCACTGCCAGATGTGAACGACGGACGCCCTGATATTCGATCACTAACTGCTCGCCCTGCAGTTTCGCGGCGTCTGCGACCAGTGTCACCAGGCGGTCCTGGCCATTGCAGCTCAAATGCAGCGAGACCTCGGCGGGCAATCCAGCACGGAATCCACCGGTGTCCGCCCATGGCCCGTCACCCGCAGGCAAGCTCTGCATGAAGGCCGACCCGGCCGCCTGCCAGAACGCGTCGCTCAACGTTCCGGCCACCGGCAGCAGCTCGTCCTGATAGCGCGGAATGAACCCGGTGTCCAACTCAGCTGCGGCAAATGCCGGATGGCCAATGATGCGCCGCAGGAAGCCCAGGTTGGTCTTCAGCCCACCCACGGCAAACTCATCGAGCATGCTCAGCAACCGCAGGCGCGCCTGTTCACGGTCGTCGCCCCAGGCAATCAGCTTGCCGAGCATCGGGTCGTAGAACGGCGACACGGTGTCTCCTTGCTCAACGCCACTGTCCACGCGGCGCCCCGGGCCCGGCGCGGACTCGCGATACAACGCCAGGTGCCCGGTGGCGGGCAGGAAGTCGTTGGCGGGGTCTTCGGCGTACAAACGCACTTCAATTGCATGGCCGATCAGCGGCACCTGCTCCTGGGTGATCGGAAGCGCCTCGCCCTGGGCGACGCGAATCTGCCAGGCCACCAGGTCCAGGCCGGTAATCGCTTCGGTGACAGGGTGTTCAACCTGCAGCCGCGTGTTCATCTCCATAAAGAAAAACTCGCCGCGCGCATCCAGCAAGAACTCGACCGTGCCCGCACCCACATAACCAATAGCCTGGGCCGCACGCACCGCCGCTTCGCCCATGGCCTTGCGCTGTTCAACGCTCAGCCCCGGTGCCGGCGCTTCCTCGACGACCTTTTGGTGGCGACGTTGGATCGAGCAATCCCGCTCATTGAGGTACAGGCAATGCCCATGTTGATCGGCAAACACCTGAATCTCTACGTGGCGTGGCTTGAGCAGGTATTTCTCCACCAGCATCTGCCCGTTGCCGAAGGACGACAGCGCCTCACGCTGGGCGGAGGCCAGGGCTTCGGCGAGTTGGCTGACGTCCTCCACCACTTTCATACCCTTGCCGCCACCACCGGCGGTGGCCTTGAGCAGCACCGGATAGCCGATGCGCGCGCAGGCGGCGCGGAAGGTTTCCAGGTCCTGGTCTGTGCCGTGATAACCCGGCACCAGAGGCACGCCAGCGGTTTCCATCAGGGCCTTGGCGGCGGACTTACTGCCCATCGCGTCGATGGCCGAGGCGGGCGGCCCCAGGAAAATCAGGCCTGCCGCTTCGATCGCACGGGCAAACCCGGCGTTTTCCGACAGGAAACCGTAGCCTGGATGAATGGCCTGGGCGCCGCTGGCCTGGGCGGCGGCGATCAGTTTGTCGATTTGCAGGTAGCTCTCGGAGGCCTTGCTGCCCCCCAGGTCGACACGAATATCCGCCTCGCGGCTGTGTCGCGCATCACGGTCGACGGCGCTGTGTACCGCCACGGTGGTCAGGCCCATGGCCTTGGCGGT
>JAEAMG010000287.1_pt1 | contig 69339 bp, 57 predicted proteins | sample 8958741 | NCBI WGS metagenome assembly JAEAMG01 (sample SAMN16933256, study PRJNA681125) | bioreactor sludge metagenome | isolation source: anaerobic bioreactor treating anionic surfactant - SDBS | place: India: Bengaluru | collected 2019-02-28 | reverse complement strand
ATTTATTTCTCCTGGTAAACTAATGAGGTGCCTTTTATATGATTATCAATCTCATATAACGATTAATGCAATCAAAGGACAATTGTCTTGTTTTAAACACTAATGATCTGGATTGATAATGCAACTTGCATGTCGAGGTTATGAACCTGCGGCCTATGAAGGCGATGCGCGAAATATTGTCTGGAAGGGATTGATGCGGTATCCCCGTTCCTGCAATTCAGAGAACAGGGAGGCATCGTACTGCAGGAGCCATAGTTCCTTTCCGCTCAGTGTTGCCCTGTTGAGTGCTTCCCGGCTCTGAGCGCGCCTGGCAGCGCCCCATGTTCCCGCCAGCCATTCCTGATTGATCCAAATGCCGGAATAGGAAGCTCCGTAAAGATAATGTTCAAAAAGAATGCCCTCCGTCCATGGGCCAACGGCAAGAAAATCCGGTTGTGCAGCTTGCTTAAGAGCATAAAGCGTTTTGCGATATTCTTCAAATCGTGCACTCATTCGCATGATATGATTGCGGGTGATGATTCCTGAGCACGTAACGGGAAAAATCAAAAAAAGAAACACGGCTGCAGTGACCAGGCGGCTTTTATCGTGCAATACATTGATAATCGATTGAAAGCCCAATCCGCCCATAATGCACATAAGTGCATAAGAGGGAAACTGCACCGGTACATTGCCAAAACGCTCTCCGGCGATAAAGGTGAAAAGCCATATGCAGAAAATGGTCAGCCCCCAGTCCCGATACCTTCTGCATCTGATCATTTCGATTGCTCCGGCGATCAGAAAGGGTACATACCAGAGTATGGTTGAAAAAATTCGCGGTATTCCTTCAAAAACGAAGCGCTGATTGCCAGCGAGGCTCGTGAGGCTTTCAGGAGGCCTCGCCCTCCAATAAAGTAGTCAGAAGCAATGGCGGAGACTACGGCAATGATTATGATAAGAGCACTTATGGCGAATCGCGTGAGTATTTGTCTCTCTTTCCGGAACGGAACGAGCATGGCAAGGCCAAAGACGGCACTCGACGTGATGAGAAAGGAAACAGCGTATGATATGCCTGCAAGGGCCGGCTTGTTGTAGAGAAACAAGACAATCGAGAACAGAAAGAAAAACAACTGTGCACCGTAAACCTCGGCAAAAACAGCATTTGAGGTGAAGAGCGGATTGCTGAAAACGATAAGGCATGCTGCGAACGATGCCGGCCTGCTTTCGGTGAGCAATGATGTGATCAGAAATAGTGCCGATATGCTGAGGGCAGCGTAGAAGCAGCTCATGAGATTCAACGCATAATCCGGGGGCAGTCGAAGAAAATGGATGACGGGTAATCCAATAAGGTAATATCCCAAATGTACGGTTCGGTGAGTAAAATCAAGGTTGAATATCTGCTGGAGGTAAAGGACGGCATCGCCGCTCGTCAGGACCCGGGGGCAAGCAGTGCGAAATAAAAAAGTAAACAAGGAAACAAGAGCGCCGAAAGCATGAGTGAGCTTTGAAGAAGCGCTTCAATGGAATAACGATTCAGTAAGCTACACGCAGGCTTTGTATAAGTTCGTGATGTTGCGCCGTATAATTTCATCGATCCTGCCAGCCGCCATTAATGGTTGCCTGCTTCACGTATGCGTACGCTTCAGGATTGTGGCCCAATTGCTCTACAATCATTCCCAGCCGATTGTCCACCTTTACCGGATGTTCAACGAAAGGGCGTGCTTCTTTAAGCAGCAAAGATGCCTCTTCCAACCTTCCGGTCTGAACCAGGCTGGTTGCAAGCAATACTTTAACTGATGCGGCATACTGCTTTGAAAAATAATCGGGAGTATATCCCAGGGCAGATGTGAATGCATGTATCGCTTCCTCCGGCTGGTTGTGCTGCTGATAGATGATACCGAGGTTCTTATAGGTGGTGTAGAAATTTTTAACCGGCTCGAAGAACCGCGGGTCTTCTCGCAGTCTTACCGGCACGGGAGTCATAGCTGTAACCGTGCTTTGGAGGAAAGAGAGGGGGGTTTTATAGTCATGGTTCCGGTCGATGGTGCCGGCGGCGTACAAAAGTGCAATCAGCATTGATCCGCACAATGCAATCCTTGGATACCAGGTGCTTCTTATCAAGTGTGCTTTCATTAGTCTGTCAAAAATAACTGCAAGGCTGAGGCAGAACCCGATCGATGGCAGATAGAGATAATTCTCTTTCGCCAGAGCCGGGAGCATCACGATGTTGAGCACAGGAAGCAGGGTGAACAATAGCCAGCCCAGTGCAAAACCGAGTATGCGGAAGCGCTGTAATGATGCTGCTGCGGCTGCCAGAAATACGATGCTTGTCCAGATCAGCGGTGAAGTGAGCACCTCGCTTAAGCAGCCAGGCACGACAATATTGCTGTAATAGCAGAGCTGCACCGGGAATAGGAGTTTCACAATATAAAATCCTAACGTTTTAAAAACCAGCCATGCATGCTGGCTGAAGGAATACCATGGATGAACAGCGTACTGAGTTCCGGTCCCGACTGCAAAACCTCGTAAGACAAGGTAGCACATAGCAGTTGCCGTTAAACCCAACATGGGCGTAATAAAGGATCGATCCTTCCAGGATACTATATGCGCATCGCGGCAGAAGCAGTAGAGAATAAATGCCGGCGGAAGAGTAATTGCAATCTCCTTGCACAGCAGCGCACAGAAGAAACAAAGACAGGCACCTGCAAGGGGAAGTTTTGCAACGGCAGCAGTTTGCGACTGCCTGCTATGTGCGAGCAGTAGCAGTGACCAGAGATAGAACAGGGTGGCGAGCATGTCCGTACGACCCATAACATACGAAACCGAATGAGTATGGATGGGATGAAGGGCGAAGAGAGCGGCGCCGGCAAAAGCCGGCCAGCACTTGCCGGAAAGTAACGAGAGAAAAAATAGATACACGGTGACAGTCACCAGGCAATGAAACAATATATTGCTGAGGTGATGGCCGGCGGGATTGAGCCCGTACAATTTAAAGTCAATGAAATGGGTCAAGATAACCAGAGGACGGTAATAAATGAAGGATTCGCCGCCGAGTTTTCCCCAATAGTCAGAGGTGAATGAGTTCAGAACGGTGTTGAATTCGCCAATATGTTTATTTCGCAGGATAAATTGGCGATCACCGGCCACAAAATCATTGCCAATCGTGTTCCAGTAGACCACTGCCGCGAGCAGGATCAATAGGGGAAGAATGTACCTCTGGAGCCGTTTTCCCAAGGTTGTGCCTTCCATGATTATTGGTTGCATGGCTGAGATAATGCTAAATAATTTGAATTAAGGTACCTCTAAAAATTCACGCAATGCACTATCTCTGTCATTCCCGCGAAAGCGGAAATCCCTATTAATCAAGTAAATGGATTCCCCGATCAAGTCGGGGAATGACTAGAAAATGAATAATTAGAAATCTCCTTACAATATGTTCACCTACTCTTTCCTAGTACTCCATCGACTTTTGGAAGCGATAACTTTATCAGAAAATCGATACATATAAGGCTAAAGTTGCAAGCAGCGAGGTCGAAAAGAATAACTGAATCGAATCAATGCATTAACGCGCTAACGTCGATGACGAAAAAAAAATTCACAGGTTACCTCTCGGTTAGTGTCACCATGGCAGGATTTCCTTTGCTATTCTACTTTTTGTGTTTTGCAATCCTGACCTACCCGATGCTGCTTTATTTTTCAACCCATTTTTTCGCCGATAAGGGCGATGGCATGCAAAATGTATGGAATTTGTGGTGGGTAAATAAAGCAGTGACCCAGCTTCATCAAACACCGTGGTATACCGCTTATCTTCATTATCCCACGGGCATATCGCTTCTCGGCAGTACACTAAATCCGTTCAATGGTTTTGCGGGGATTCTTTTATTGAAATGTATGTCGCTTACCGAAACCTACAACAGTATAGTTGTTTTTTCCTTTGTTATGGGGGGATTGACAGCTTTTTGGCTGGCGTATTATGTAACCAGATCATACTGGTGCAGTCTGCTTGCGGGATACATTTTCACATTTTCGAACTATCATTTTGCCCACGCAGAGGGCCATTTGCAGTTAGTATCCCTGGAATGGCTTCCGCTCTTCGTTCTCTGCTGGTCCGTGCTGCTCATCAAACCCGGCATACCCATTGCCCTGGCATCAGCCACGACACTCTGTCTGGTGCTACTCTGCGATTATTACTACTTCTTCTACTGTGTTCTTATAGGTTGCCTGATGGTTGTTTGGTACGTGCTCAAAGAAAAGGAGTTTTTCTTCCTTCGCAGACCCTATCGCGTTCCACTTGCAGTATTTATGCTGGTCCTCTGCGTAACCGCAGGTCCCTTGGTGATGTCATTGCTGCTTTTGAATGTACGTGACCAACTTACCGGCGTTCACTCGTCAATAAAAGGTTCACTGGACCTTTTAGCCCCGGTTATCCCGGGCGGTCACTGGCGCTTTGCGCAATTGACCCAGGCCTATTGGTCAAAACTGACGGTTAATATTCAGGAAAGCAGTGTGCATGTGGGGGTATCTGTCATCATTCTGGTGGGATATGCATGGTCGAGAAGAGCAAAAGCAACCATTCCGTCATTGGGACTGTGGTTTCTGATTCTTATATTTTTTGCTGTTATGAGCCTGGGGCCTGTTTTACATATATGGGGGAGGGAGATTCCATTTGTGATCCTGCCATATACCCTGTTTGAAACCTTTTTCCCTCCTCTTAAACTGTCAGGTGTTCCGGTCAGGATGATGGTAATGGTGGTTCTGAGCGCCGCTCTCATTGCCGGGATAGGATTTAAACTGCTCCTTCAGGAACCGATGAAAAAACGTTGTTGGGCGTTGCTGTTAATGGGATTGCTACTGTTCGAATATCTCCCCAAAAACATTCCAGTCTCCCAAATATTAACACCGGGTTATGTTGCCTTTCTTCAACAGTTGCCCGGCAAAAGCCCCGTCCTGGATAGCGTGTCAAAACCATGCCTCGCATTGTACTACCAGACCATACATGAAAAGCCCATGGCATTCGGTTATGTTGCCAGAGTACCTCAGAGTGTGCGCGAACAGGAACGTTCTCTCAAACGGCTTGTAAGCAAAGGGGATTATTACACATTGCAAGCCGGTTATGGCTTTCAATACCTTGTTGCCGGTGTGGATCAAGAGTTTGCAGCTGCAAGCCCGTCGTTGAAAATGCTTTACGGGGATATGGAAGCAAACGTGTACGAAATTATGACGAATGACACCTAGTCCGTCAGCCGTAAATGCAAGTCTTGGTACAATGAAAAAAACAATCATTAACAGCCATTTGTTTGCTTGTGCCCTTATTGTGCTCATGAGCGTCTGCTTATACCGGACTGCTCTCCAGGGTGATTTCATCTGGGATGACAGAGATCTCATTGTTGCTCAGGCCGGGTATTTGAATGACTGGAAAAATCTCTACCGTGTGTTTGTCAATCCGATGTTTGGAGAAATTCATTATTACCGGCCTGTTCTAACGGTATCATTTATAGTTGATTATCAATTCTGGGGAACAAACCCATTCGGGTTTCATTATACCAATCTTATTTTGCATATTGTCAACGGCATCCTGGTCTATCTATTTGCTTTTTCCCTTTTTAAAAAGCGCTCGATTGCGCTTTTTACAAGCTTGCTTTTTGCGACCCACCCGGTCCAGAGCGAGGCTGTGGCCTGGATCAGCGGAAGGAATGACCTGCTGCTCACCTTATTTGCCTTGATTGGCATCATAGCGCATCTTCGTTTCACGCGCTGTCATGGCTGGAGCAAACAGCTTGCTTATGCAGGTTGCCTGCTTGCTTACGGAGGTGCCATGTTAACCAAGGAAAGCGCCATCATCCTACCACTGCTGTTCGTGCTCATAGATTATTTTTATCCGGGTGGCAAAAAAAGCATTACCAGGTATTATGCCGGTATTGTACTTGTCTCGATCATATATTATTTCGCAAAAGCAGCCGTTGTGGGCGACATGGGTATTGAGCTGCGGGGAAGAGAATTATTGCCTGTGATTTCCGGAGTGATCGTAACCTATGCCTACTATTTCAGGATGCTCATTTTCCCGTTTTTTCAGTCTGCAGTACCGGACATATTCGGGTCCGCCTTTGATGATCAGTTTTTCATCATAAGCTCTTTTTGTCTCATTTTCTGTTTGCTGCTGCTTGCCTTTGTTTGCCGCAAAATGTTTAAAGATATTTCATATGTAGTTCTCTGGATTATTATTTCGCTCATCCCGGTGTGCGGAATTGTTCCCCTCTCGCTTCCGGCACTTGAGCACCGACTTTATCTGGCAACTGTCTGTTTCAGCATGATGCTGCCGCTTGCTGCCGATCGGCTTTCCTGCATTCAAACAAAGACGAATAAAATTAATAAAGCGAAGGCGATAGTGTTTGTTATCGTTCCGGCTGTATTGATTTGCTATTCTGCCAAAACGGTTGCGAGAAATGATGTATGGGAAAACGAGCTTTCTTTCTGGAGTACTGCCGTTCATGATTCCCCGGGTTCTTCTATTGCGACGGGAAGCCTGGGGCTTGTTTATGCCCGCGCTGGACTACATGAGATGGCAATTGGGGAATTTAAAAAGGCGTTGGCATTGGCTGATCGGGCAAGTATCTATGCTCCGGGGCGTAATAAAGTTCATACAGGGATGCTTTTAAATAATCTGGGGCAAAGCTATTATCGGTTGCTGCAAATACATGTCCAGAGTAAAGCATATTTAAAACCAACAGATGCGGCTGATGAAAAATGTTCCAAGAGTGTTATGAATGTAACGGACAGGCTTTATGAATTGAGCCTCGCATGTTATCAGCGCGCGCTCAGAATCAGTCCTGCCAGCGCTGACCTTCATAACAATCTGGGAGATCTTTTTTATATAATGAAAAATTACCCTGATGCCGAAGAGGAGTACCTGACTGCTTTGAAGCATAATCCAGACAATGCTCAATATTATAATAACCTGGGTCTCGCCTACTATAGTATGAAGAACTATGATAGTGCGGAGGAATCGTTCAGCAGGGCTATATCATTGCGGAAAGACTTTTTGGAGGGGCGCAATAATCTGGCGCTCGTATATTTGCATTGGGGTATGTATCAAAAAGCATTGGAACAATTAGAGATGGTGTTGTCATACGGACCGGCTGAGAATGTCGAGGTATATTTAAATCTTGCCCTGGTTTATCTTCGGGGATTTAATGACCGTGAACGCGCCGCATACTACCTCAGAGAGGCAATGAGATTAAGCCTGCACAGCTCGAAAAATCAAATGATGAACGATTCTTCCTGCGGTCCAATTGGCATCGGACTTGTTGACCGGCACACCTGACCAGCAGCGCATCGTGCTGTGCAGCTGTGCTTACAAAAATTGTCACCCCGATTAGAAATTTTGTTATTGGTTGATAATTATCATGAACAAAAACGGTGCCGGTAAATATATTAACTTTGAAATTCAATAACTAAGAAGCCGCATCTGGCAATGGCACAATACTTGCTCTTTAAGGAAGCACGATGAGAAAAAATACAAAACAGGAAAGGAAGGAGGTGAAGCAGGTTACACGGATCGAATTATTAATAACCAATTTCAATAAAAGGAGGTTGCTGCTATGTTGTCAAGAATGAGAATGAAAAAGGAAAAAGGTTTTACGCTGATTGAATTAATGATCGTTGTTGCCATCATCGGTATTCTGGCGGCGATCGCTGTGCCCAATTTCATTGCGTACAGAAATAAATCACGGGTTGCTGCATGCGTGTCAACCTGCGAAAGCATTAGAGCTGGTATGGGCGGATTTGCAGCTGACTCTTTGGGTAATAAGTTCCCAGATGCGGCTCTTGACAATGACTGGGATGCCTTGCGCAATGCGATGGTAGCTAATGGCGTTACACTCAAGGACACGCTTCAAGAGGCGGGTTATGGGACTGCGTTTACCTATACCCCATTTGATGCAGATGGTGATGGTGAAGATGATGATTACTATTTTATATTCACCGTTGCCGGCGTGCCCACCGATATCACAGGGGCTCAAATCGAGGTAAGGCCTTCGGCGATTACGCGACAGACATACTAGGATTGCCGTAGGAACACTCATTAACGCAACTTACTAAGAAAAAGGAGGCATATTTGCCTCCTTTTTTTATGGCAAAATCAACAATAATTCTCTTTTTCTTTGCATTACTATAAAAATTGCTTATTATTATACTGTTTTTAAACGATTAATAGAATGATGTGATCATCACATTGTGTCTCCAGACACAATTAATTCCATTGTTGTAATTATATGTCATCAGAGCATTACCGGTAGGAGCAGCTTTAGCTGCGAATTCATAGGTCTGCATTCGCTTTGACTTTCGTAAATACCATGCTCCTTTGAATGATGCACAATGGGCAATCGGCTAACCTATATCTGTACGAAAACGATTGAATGGTCTCTTGTTTTTATCCTCGCGGCGGTGCCGCTCATCATCAATCCTGCCGCCTTTGATTTGTGGTACCGTCCAAAAATAGCATCAGTGCAGGCATTGTTGCTCATCGCCGGAGTGGCTTGGTTGACCAGGATTGTAATCAGCAGAAGCAGATTGCATTGGCAGTGGACCCCACTGGTTATTTCAATTCTTTGTTTCGCCGCTACGGCCATTCTATCAACCACATTTTCCATAAATACCGGACTCAGTTTTTTCGGCGATCCGCTCCGATTGGAAGGATTTCTCTCCCTCGCAACCTATCTGATGCTGGTGTTTCTTTTTAGTGAGAACGTCCAAACGCCGGAGATGGCGGCACGCTTACTTTTCTGCTTGCTGCTAACCGCTACCCTGGTGTCGCTTTATGCGCTTTTTCAATACTTTTATTACAATCCAACCGAACATTTTTTTTATAAATATTTCCCCAAAGGCAACGGCGTCGGAAGCACCATTGGAAATCCTAACTTTTTGGGAAAGTATTTAGTTCTGATCATACCGATTATTCTGGCCTTAAGCCTCGCTGAAGGTTCTCGGTTGATTATGACAGGATTGTTTCTTTCCCTGACTCTTTGTTTTGCCGCGCTTATAGCGACGTTTACCAGGGCTAGCTGGCTTGGATTGCTGGCCGGCCTGGCTGTATTGCTGTATTACGCATGGAGAAACGCCTTATTGAAAGGAAAAGGGCGACGGCTGGTTCTTATCGCGGTAAGCTTGGTTTTTATCGTATGTCTCTTTAATACCTATTCTCCGGCGCACGGCAGACGCACATCGACTCCCTCCCCGAACCAAACAAGGGGAGAGGTAATCCAGAAAGCAGTGAAGAGCCTTGATATCGGCAATGGCAGAGGTGTTGCGACACGACTGTATGTATGGGACAAGACAGTGCGCTTAATCAGGGAAAGGCCCTGGTTTGGATACGGTTTGGAAACGTTTATGCTGGTCTTTAAGAAGTACAATCAGGAATATACGGAAATCTTTCATGACCGGGTCATCATTGACCGAGCACACAATAACTACCTGGACATCGCATTTGCCATGGGTATTCCGGGACTGGCGGCCTATCTTGCTCTTCTTCTGTCATTTCTGATCTATGTCTGGCGGCTTTTTATGGATCTGCAGGACAGATCGCAGAAGATGTTGACTCTGGGCGTCCTTGCCGGGTTTTGCGGCTATCTCATAAATGACATGTTCATTTTCTCGGTGGTCTCAGTGTCGCCGACGTTCTGGTCGTTGATGGGCTTGACCCTGGCGGCAGGGAAACTTGTGCGTAAAGAGGGATGTGGGATAGTGTTTTCGGTGCGGAAATCAGCAGCTCTAGCAGGATAATTATACCATGAAGGTCCTTTTTATCATTCGATATTTCCACCCGTTTGTAGGTGGGACAGAAAAGCAGGCGTTATCTCTGGCATCTCACCTGGTTGCAAACGGGATTGATGTTACCATTCTGACCAGCCGGTTCAGGTATAGCTGGCCGCGTGCGGAGCATATTCAGAATGTCCGGGTGATACGGGTGCCTTCGCCGCGAATAAAAGTAATAGGAGCGATGGTGTTTCTTACCTGCTTGGCATGCTACCTCATCAGATACAAAAATCACTATTCAATAATTCATACGTTTCAGATCGGTTACACATCCTTTATGAGCATTTTGCTTGCCCTGGTTTTAAGGATACCATCACTGATTAAACTGGCGAGCAGCGGGTGCGGTGGCGATATACAGAGAGCGAGAAGGACGACTTGGGGCAAACTCTTCCTGTTGATGGCAAAAAAGGCAACGCGGATAATCGCGGTTAGCGAGAGTGTGAAAAAGGAATTAATGGAAGAGCATGTGCATTCCGCTGTTATTGAGTCCATCGCCAATGGCGTCGATCTTGAGCTGTATGAACCGTATATGGATAAACTTGCAATGCGCAGGCGCCTGAAAATACCGGATAAAAAAACTATAATTTTTACCGGTCGGCTTTCACCCGAAAAAGGGGTCGACTTTCTGCTCCGCAGCTTTGCACAGCTTGTGCAGTCACAACCATGTCAGCTTGTAATTATTGCAAACGGGCCGGAAAAGAGAAACTTGGTGCGGCTTATTGCCGAGCATAATTTGGATGGTTCGGTGCTGCTCATTTCCAGCATGAAGGAGGTGGCTCCGTATCTGAAGGCGTCTGATTTGTTTGTGCTTCCCTCACGGTTTGAAGGATTGTCAAATGCATTGCTTGAGGCGATGGCCTGCGGATTACCGGTCATATCGACCAGGGTTGGAGGCAGCAGGGACAATATAAAAGATGGTGTGAATGGACTCATCGTGGAAATAGACGCAACGGATCAGCTGCGGGATGCCATGGAGCGGGTTTTGTGTGACCGGCAGCTGGCCGCAACTCTCGGGGCAAATGCCAGGGCAGCGGTAGAAGCAAAGCATGACATGAAGGGCATTGCGAATGCATATATAAATCTTTATCGTGATCTTAACTCAGTGAACCCCGCAGCGGAGCTGCAGAGGACGAAATGCTAATAAAAATCTCCTCCCCCTTGATGGGGGAGGATTAAGGTGGGGGTGATACAAAAATCATTTCCCCCTCACCCTAACCCTCTCCCGCCAGGGGAGAGGGAATACTATTCATCCCCACGGCAGAGAGTTGGAGTATGCTGGCACCTCTTTATTACGTATACGAAAGTGGCCGCTGATGAGATTGCTTAAACCAGTGCAGACGGTACTGCAGAATCCCGCGTATCTCGGAATGCTCAGGAGAAAGGCAATCCGGGAATTCAGGTTTTTTGACTGCGATTATCGATTGCTCGACGGCTACAGTTTTGCACCAAAGTCGATCTGCCTCATCCTGACAGAATCATGTAATTTAAAGTGTCGCATGTGCGATATTGGGCAACGAAATGAACGGCAGGAGGGAGCGGCCTTCTCACCCCTGACCGATGCCATAACCAGAGGCGAACAGGGCATGACCCCGGCAGACTGGAAAAGGCTGCTGGACGAAATAGCGGGCATGAACGGCCGACCCCTGGTTTTGCTTACCGGAACGGAACCATTGCTATATCCCAGGGTGCTGGAGATTCTGGAATACGGTCTTTCCCGCAACCTTAATTTTCACATTACGACCAACGGAACACTTTTGCAAAGATGTGCCGATCAACTGGTAGCGCTGTGCGCTAGACCTGACGCGCTTCGTATTACCATTTCACTTGATGGCATCGGCGATGTCCACGATACCATAAGGGGAGTAAAGGGCACCTTCGACAGGGCAATAGAAGGATTACGTGTGCTCGATGCAAGGAAAAGGCAAGACAAACAGTCGTGGCCCGAAGTGACCATCAATTATACGATTTCGAATCTTAACCATACGCACATTGGGGACTTCATTAATTGGTTTCACCACCATGACATTCTGGTAAATGGGATAAACTTCTCGCACCTTTGGTTTAAAGACGCCTCAATTGTAGAAAAGCACAATGAGCAGTTTGCGGATGAATTTCCGGTTCAGGCGGAAAACACCGGCGCCGTGGATCTGGCGGCAATTGATATGATGCGGGTCCGTGAACAGCTTTCTGCCAGCCGGAACGGTGGGCGGCGTTTGCCGTTTTACATTGCTGAAAGCCCGCCATTGACCGAGATGGAAACCGGGATTTATTACCAAAGGCCCACTCAGATTGTTTTCTATGATAAGTGCCTGGCCCCCTGGAGAAATGTTGCCATAAACCCGCGCGGTGAAGTTATCATAAGTCCGCTCTGCTTTGCCGGGTCGTTGGGAAATGTTAAAAAGAGTTCCTTCTCCCGCATCTGGAATGGAGCCGCACTTAGGCAGTTTCGCCGAAAGCTTCAGAAAGTCGGAATATATCCGGCCTGCAGCAGGTGTTGCATGCTGTTTGATTCAAAGCCCAAGTACTATAAGATAAGGCAGATGCTGTGAGGAGAGGGGGTAGGGTACAGGGTTCAGGGAAGAAAGAAGACAGAAAAGGAAGAGTATCCTCTATGCTACTTGTTCTTTCTTATGTTAAGTCACCTGAATAACCTTATGACATAAATAAAATAAACCAGTCGTTGCGAGGAGTCACGCTGAGGCGTGACGACGAAGCAATCTCTTTCAATAAATGCATCATGTTACAAAGCATGAGATTGCTTCGCTGCGCTCGCAATGACGGTGTATGTCCTGACCACCTATGTAATGAACTTTTGGGACAGGACACTAGGTCTAAAATATGAAATACAGGCTGCTCGATTATCTGGTCTGTCCGGAGTGCGGCGGTGAGCTGAGCATTTCGATATTCAAGGAAAGCCGGGTTGAGACTGCCGCCACTCAGGAGATCAAACGATGCCACCGGCGCTGTACCTTCAGGGATCATAATTATAACCCCTCTGATGGCGCCGCCGACTGCGCTCGTTGTATGACCTATGAGATTGAGGCGGGGATTCTTTACTGTTCATGCCGCGCTGTTTACCCGGTGGCTGACGGGATTCCACGGATGCTTCCTGATGCATTGGATGAATTGGACAGTTTTTCAGAAACACATAAGGATGTTCTTGTCAGTAGTGGCGCTCTTGCCGCTTCGCATAGATCTGATCATTCTTTAAGGATGCAGAAGAAGACGAAAGAAAGCTTTGGGTATCAATGGCTTCGATATAACGCCAATGATGCCCTGGAGGATCACACGGTATTCCTTTCAGACTCGCAGCTGTCCGGAGAGGCCATTCACAACAAACTGGTGCTTGACGCGGGATGCGGAATGGGTAGGTATACAGCGGTTGCAGCCGGGATGGGAGCTGAAATAATCGGGCTGGACTTGAGCAAAAGCGTCCTTAAGGCTTATGAGAAAACCAGACCGCTTCCTTTCGCGCACATTATACAGGCTGACATAATGCGACTTCCCTTCAGGAAGAGTCAGTTTGATGTAATTTACAGCCTGGGGGTTCTGCATCACACGCCCGATGCCCGGCAGGCCTTTTTACAGTTAGCGAAGCGCCTAAAAGAGAATGGGATCATTTCTGTCTGGCTCTATGGTACTGCGGGGTCATTTGCGGATTTCAAGACCAATCCTTTAAGACCGGAGCGTGAGCACTATGTGAAGAGAGGACTTGCACAACGACTGCACTGGCTTCTTGTTTCGCTGCGTGAAACTCTATACAATTGCCTGCGAAAAATTACCACCAGGATGGATCTTCCCCTGTTGTACCTGCTCTGTTACCCGCTAGCTGCTATGGGAAAGATACCGCTGATGAAGTATCTGACTGCATCGGTCCACCCGAAGTGGAGAGTGAGGCTGCAGGAAAATTTTGACTGGCTTTCTCCGGAGTATCAGAGCCATCACACCAAGGAGGAAGTCAGCGAGTGGTGTGCCGAAGCGCGGGTTGGTGTGATCTCGCAGCTCAGGCACGGTTTTATCCCCAAGGTGGGTATCAAAGGCGTGCTGCGTAACGGGTAATAATGAACAACACTCTTTCCTGGGAGACCTTGCCGTAATTACGGTGTTTGTCATTCCAAATCCTTTGCTGTGTCATTCTGAGCGCAAGCGAAGAATCTTCATTGTGTCGCTCAGGATAAACTCCGTGAGGAATCTTCTACAATTTATTCTATTATCTTAGAAGATTTCTCGGATTCCCTCGAAATGACAAAACACAGAGTATGAGTACAAACCATGGCCAATATAATTAAAAAATATAAATATGCGATTATATGTGCCTTGCTGCTTCTCTGCATAACCGCACTTTACTTTTCACCGGTGGTGTTTAGCAGTAAGACATTTGCCTCGAGGGATATGTATGCATTTTATTATCCCAGGCAGTTTTTCGCAGCGGAATGCATAAAAAGCGGTATTCTTCCCCTCTGGAATCCTCATCTGGCTTCGGGAGTTCCCTTTTTGGCAAATCTCCAGAGTTCCGTTTTTTACCCCTTAAGTATTATCTATTATCTGCTGCCTTTTGAATTGGGGTTTAAATATTTTATTGTTCTGCATTATTTTATGGCAGGACTGTGGATGTTTCTGCTGATGCGGCACTGGAAGTATGAAGCCTATTCCTGCATGGTCGCTGCGATTGTGTTCATGCTGGGCGGTTATATGGTTTCAATTTTGGATAATGTTTCCTTTCTCACCGCTGCCGTATGGCTGCCGCTCATTGTGCTGCTGTACGATCTTTTTTTAAAAGAAAAGAAGCGAATCTATCTGGCGCTTACCGGCGTTGTCATCGGACTGCAGATTCTGGGTGGTGATGCGTCCTGCTACGTGCTTTCGACATTTCTGTTCATGTTTGCCTATCACCTCTACTGCGTGCGCTCGCCCCGGTATCTAGGGTTTGGAGCAACGGCCGGTTCGCTGCTCTATTTTCCTCTAGTCTGGCTCATCGGCATTCTGCTCTCGGCCATCGTGCTCATTCCATTTGCCGAGTATGTCTATTATTCGACCCGCATAGGAGGATTCAGCTATGATGAATTGACCAGGTGGTCCTACCACCCGCTGGAGTTAATGCAGCTGTTTGTCCCCTACGTATTCGGATCAACCGTCCCCATGAGCAGATGGTTCGGTCAGTATTGGCTGGATACATTTTACGTCGGCGTTTTACCGTTGCTGCTGGTGGTCTGTGCTCTCCGATGGTCAAAAAAATGCATGCCCTTTTTTCTTATCGGGGTGGTTGTATGTTCATTGCTCATGGCCTTCGGAAAATATACGCCGCTTTTTTCTGTAATCCGGTATGTCCCGGGTGTGAATATGATCCACTATCCGGTGAAGTACCTGTTCCCGGGAGGATTTGCCCTTGCAATCCTTGCGGGCATGGGTTTTAGTGTTATGTGCGAAAAGGTGAAAAAGAAGGAAACAGGAGGCATGCAAGGGGCATTGATTGCGGTTACCGTCATTGCGCTGGGCATGCTGATTAGTGGAGCGCTTGTCGATGAATCACTTTTTAATGCATTCGAGCAAGTATACCCGCAGACACTGTTTCACAAAATTGTCGGCACGCAAGCAGCGTACCTGGCAATTTTTAAGGCATATTCAATTTATGTGCTTATCCTGACCGCTGTCAGCGTGCTGCTTCTGTTGACTGCCAGAGGACGCATTCCTGTCACCGCGGCGAAAATTGCCGCAATTCTTCTGCTTCTGACCGATCTTACCTTCGTAGCACGGCCGGAAGATGCGCTGATAGAATCATCCGCATATACAAGATCAAATGAAACCGTACAGTTGCTTAAGTCTGATCCTTCTTGTTACAGAATATTTTCACTCTCCTACGCGACGTTTGAGGGATTCATGCATATTCCCAATGTGCCTTTTGCCGGAACCTTCGAAACACTGAAGGCCTTTATGATGCCGAACCTCTCGCTCCTATTCGGGTTGGATACGATTGATGAATATGCGGAAATGCTGGTGACCCGGTATTATGCCCTTTTTCAACCGGTCAAGGAATTTTACAGGCCGGAGAAGGTTATTATTGCGCCGCCACATTTCTCCCGGCAGATGCTTAATCTGCTCAATGTAAAATATTTGATATGTTCCTATCGCTTGGATGATGATTCATTCAAGACGGTACAAGGAGGACCGGTCAAAATATACGAGAATACGGAAGTGATGCCACGGGCGTTCTTTGTTTCGAACTCCTCGGTATATACTGATGACAATGATGTTCTGGCAGCCATGCAGGACCCCGGCTTTGATCCGAAGCGCTCCGTGATCCTTACCCGGCAGGAATATCACAGGATAGGGGAGGGTGTCGCCGGAGAGAGAGCCCAACATGGAGAACATGCTGCCGAGGTAAAAATTCTAAAGTATTCACCAAACCGGGTCGAAATAGAAACTATCGGAAATGACAGGGGTTTTCTGGTCCTGGCCGACAACTCTTATCCGGGCTGGAAGGTCCGCGTCAACGGCACAGAGAAAAATATTTTGCGGGTTTATTATAATCTGAGAGCTGTCTTTCTTCCCCCGGGACACAGCACAATTACCTTCACTTTTGAGCCCACCAGCTTCAAAATAGGAGCTTCTATCAGCATCTTCACTTTATTTATCATCATTGTGTGCTTAGTAGGACAACGAGCCAAGAAATACATTTTCATCTTGGTAGGTTGTTGCAAGGCAACACAGGTTATAAAAGGGTATGAGCGAAACAGATAAATTATTATCCCTTTTATGGGAATTGTTATACCGGGACATTATTACGCGCTATCGCCGCTCTATTCTAGGCCCACTTTGGGCCTTACTACAACCTTTATTAATGATGGTCGTGTTCGCTTTTTTGAAAGGAGTTATAGATATTCCCAGCGAGGGGGTTCCGTATGTAATTTTTAGTTATGCCGCCCTTGTTCCCTGGACTTTTTTTTCAAATGCCATTAACAGGTGTGGACCAGCTATATTGAATAATGGAAATTTGATGAAAAAAATTAATATGCCACGGGAGGTCTTTCTTCTTACAGCCATTGCAACATCTCTCTTTGATTTTGTTATGTCCGGTCTGGTTCTAGCAGGCATGATGATCTTTTATGGAGTTCCTGTTGGTCTGTGCTTGTTATGGCTACCCACACTTCTACTACTAACAAGTGTTTTGGCATTCGCAATCGGCATGTGTTTTGCCTCTATTGGATGTTTTAAGCATGATATTATTATTGCGTGCCCGTTTTTATTGCAAATGTGGTTTTTTCTTACACCGGTAATTTATCCCTCAAGCACCATTCCTGAAAAATGGATCACGCTCTATAAACTAAACCCGATGGTGGGGATTATTGAAGGATTTCGCAATGTATTAATCAAAGGAGAGGGCCCCAATGTTGAATATTTGTTCTATTCATTATCGGTCACCCTATTGCTGCTGCTAATATTCTGGCCCTTATTTAAATGGTTATCTCAGTACTTTGCTGATGTGTTGTGATATGAAAGAAGAAATCGTAGTGAAGGTCGAACATCTTTGGAAAGAGTATGGCGTGCCATTACCCAAAATGGTATCCACGTTTAAACATTTTCTCTCGGGTAACTATGCAGTAAGAGCAAACCATTGGGCCCTCAAAGATATTACTATTGAAGTTAAACAAGGAGAGACGCTTGGTGTAATTGGTCCGAACGGCGCGGGCAAAAGCACGTTATTAAAAGTTTTGGCAAGGGTTACACCACCGACACGCGGTCACGTTAAAGTGCATCGTAAACTATTCCCCATGATTGAATTAAACGCAGGCATTCATCCAGACTTGACTGGGAGAGAAAATGTGCGCGTGCTCGGAGCTATTATGGGGTTTAGCCGGGGTGAGATTCAAGCCAAGATGGATGACATAGAAGCATTTACGGAGTTGGACGAATGGTTTACTCGGCCGGTTCGTATGTATTCTAGTGGCATGCTGGCACGCTTAGGATTCGGAACGGCAGTTCATATGGATGCAGATATTTTGCTGATTGATGAAGTGCTGGCAGTGGGAGACTTGGCCTTTCAATTTAAATGTCACCAAACAATGGCGAGATTGAGGGACGAAGGAAAAACCATTCTCTTTGTTTCGCACAATTTGAATGCGGTCCGCAACTTATGTAATCGTGTTGTGCTTTTGCATCAAGGAGCAGTTTCTTTGCAGGGTGATGCCGAATCGGTCATTTCTTCCTATGGGGAAAATGCTTCGGAAGGTACAAAGTGCCTTGTTGAACCTTTGGATTTGGCAACTGATAGTTGTAGGATAGTAAATATTCAATTTATCAAACAGGATGGAACTGCCGGCAACAGCTTTGAAGTGGGTGAAGGCATGATCCTGCGGGTGCATTATTGTGCGAACCAGGTAATACAGGAACCGGCGGTTGTTGTTGCATTCCATAATATGATGGATGTTAACACGGTCGCTGTTGGATTTAATACTTGGGAGGACGGGATACGAAATCACGAATTTTCCGGGAATGGCAGTTTCGATCTGCGAATCAGTGCATTGAACTTAATGCCCTCAACCTATTTTGTCAATGTCGTTTTCCACACCGCTGAACGATATCCGATGATTGCACGCAGCAGGGGTAAATACATGTTTCAATTGCACTCAAAAAACAAAACGCTTGGCATAGCGCGACTTGAACACAGCTGGGATCTTGCACTCAATGAAAAAGCACATAGACCACATTCGTAACCACAGAATGATACATTCAATGTAAAACGACACGCGGTCTACCTGAGTCAAGAAGGTGATTATGAATATATGTCAAATGCTACTTTCGCGGGGCATGGGGGGCGCAGAAAGTGTAGTTAAGAGTCTTTGCGCGAATTTGGCAGAGAGTGGCCATACGGTAACAATTATCCTTACTGAAGAGCTGCAGCAACATTTTGCCCACATTCCCGGCTTGAAAGTGATTTGTATTGGTAAAATCGATTCGGGTAATCGCACGCGCCTCGAGGGGTGCCGATGGATCAATTTATTAAAAACACTTTATCTATATTATGAAAATGATTTTGACCTGCTACATGTACATTTACCACAGGCTTTGCTTTTAGTGGCGTCAGTCCGCAGGTTTGTACCATTGCCCATTGTCTTTACTATACATGGAGATATGGGCTTATCAATTAAGGAAGATTCTCCATGGCAAAAGGATCGGCTCATACAAAGCCTAAAACAAGTGGATTTCTTCACGTCTGCCTGCATGTATTTTTTTAAATTGCTTACTGAATGTGGCATTGATATTAAAGAGCGCGGAAAGGTAATTCACAATGGTATAGATGTATCGTTGCCTCGATTTGTCGAGCCAATGTCACTCAAGGGTGATTTTAAAATAGGATTTTGGGGTGGGGATAGATACCTTAAGGGCGGAGACATTTTGATTCAAGCGCTGCCGAGCCTTGTAGAAAGCATTCCGGGGGTAATGTTATATGTGTTGCGAGAAACATCAAACAATGGGTTTATCGCGCGATTTGCGAGAGAGAATCATTTGGAAAAATATGTGAGTTTTGTTGGCGAGGTTGATTATAAAACGTATTGCACCTATGTAAAATCTGTGGACATGGTTGTGCTGCCTTCTCGAACGGAGGGAATCGCAATGTCATTGCTTGAAGATATGGCAATGGGGCGATCAATTGTGGCAACCGATGTTGGGGGAACTGCTGAACTCTTGCATCATGGAAGGAATGCCTTGCTCGTCCAACCACATCCTGATGACCTGGCATTGGCTATTATTCGTCTCTTTGAAGATAAAAAACTCAGAGATGAGATGGAAAAGAATAATCTCCACGATGTGAATCGTTTTCGATGGAATGCAATCGCTGATGAGTATGTCCACTTTTATGAGAACATTTTACAGAACTAATTGCAGGCATGCGATCCCTTGTCGGTAGCGCAACCGATCATCCTAATAAGGTGCTCTAGCATTCTTTTGCAACGAGATTGTGGGTGTAAAGAAGTCTGTACAGAAACAACTGAACTACCCTCGTCTATAAGACGAGGGGTTCAAAAATTGGTTGATTGAAATCAACTGTTTGTCATCCTGCGACTGGATCGCTGGATCCAAGATTCAATCACATTGCTGGATTCTGCGGTCAAGCCGCAGAATGACAGCTTAAAACAAACTGAATGATAAGTCGCAGAGCGACAATTAAAAACTTGCTTCGCCTGAAGGCGAGGGGTTTCAACCATCCCCGACAGGGACACTAATGATGAGAATAGTAAAAAGACGATGTGTGGTATTATTGGTCACATAAGCACAAGACCGGTTGCGGGTGATATATTCAAAAGGATGCGTGACCAGCTGATCCATCGGGGGCCTGACGGCGAGGGTGTCTCCTTTTTTGCGGAAGGCTGCATTGCCCTGGGACATCGCAGGCTTGCCATTATTGACCTCTCGGAAAACGGCAAACAGCCCATGTGCAATGAAGACGGCAATATCTGGGTGACCTGCAATGGCGAAATATATAATTATAAAGAACTGCGATCACAATTACAGGCAAAGGGCCATCGGTTCATCTCACAATCCGATACCGAGGTAGTCGTTCACGGGTATGAGGAATGGGGTGAGGGGTGCGTCGAGCGGCTCAGAGGCATGTTTGCCTTTGGAATCTGGGACGATGCCAAAAGGCAGCTCACACTGGCACGGGACCACTTTGGCATCAAACCACTCTATTACTATCAGGACCCGTTGCAGTTTATCTTTGCTTCAGAGCTCAAGGCTATTATAGCCTGTCCACAGGTCCAGCGAACGCTCAATACCCAAGCCATGTGCGACTTCTTTTTTTATCGCTACATTCCCTCTCCCCGAACCATCTGGGAGGGCATGTTTAAACTGCCGCCTGCGTCAGTCCTCACATACCGGGAAGGGAACTGTACGATCAGGAGGTATTGGGAGCCTTCCTTTGCGTCAGGGCCGGCTCGTGGAGATACTGTCTTAAACGATCTCGCCGCTGCACTTGCCGATTCGGTAAAAATGCATATGGTGAGCGATGTCCCGGTGGGCCTTCTTTTAAGCGGCGGACTGGATTCAAGCGCCATTGCATACCTTATGCGGCATGAAGACAGCAGGGGAGCAGCCTTTAGTGCCGGGTTTGCAGTAGAAGACGAGTGGTACAACGAATTGCCCGACGCACGACTGGTGGCAGATCACTGTTCGATGGATTTGCATGAAGAAATGGTCAAACCGGATATCTGGGAGCTTTTACCGCGCCTCAGCTGGTTCTATGACGAACCCTTTGGCGACGGCTCCCTGTTTCCAAGCTACCTGGTATCGAAGCTTGCTAGAAAGCACATGAAAGTGGCCCTGGGAGGGGAGGGGGGCGATGAACTGTTTGCGGGCTATAACCGCTATTTTGAATCATCAACGGGCGAGAAGACCGGGTCATGTATTGGCCGCTTAGGAACCGCGCTGGGAGTGATCGCAAAGCAAAATGTGACCAGGGCGTACCAGAAGCGCATGCATCCTTTAATGGAGGTGGACGATCTTAAACAGCTGCTTCATGCCGACCTGCATGCCGAGATCGATCATCATCAGGAATGGTTTCTGGATCAGCATTACCGGCCTGATTTGACCGGTCCCCGGAAATGGCAGGCGCTCGATTTTTTCACTATTCTTCCCGAGCAATATCTCACCAAGGTGGACAGGGCCAGCATGGCAAACTCGTTGGAACTGCGAGTACCCTTCCTTGACAGACCGCTGGTGGAGGCCGTTTTTGCCCTTTCGGTTGAAGCGGTTGCGCCGGGAAGCGAAAGAAAATATGTGCTCAGGCAGCTGATGAAGGGAAAGCTGCCTGAAAGAACGCTCGCCAAGAAAAAGCGCGGATTCAGCATCCCGCTTGACCGCTTCTTTGATGAACGCATGCTCGCCAATGCATTGCGGGAGGGAGCGGGTGTGAAAAGCGGATTGATCAGAGTGGACTACATCGGCGACCTTGCCGGCCAGGCAAACGGTGTTGCGCTCAATCGCTTGTGGCAGATTGCCCTTTTTGATGCCTGGTACACGCGATGGGCCCATCCCTCATTTGGTGACGCTGCATGAACCGACCGGTTACCATCGCTGTCATAGCATCACCGGGGCATTCAGGTCAGACCTGGCTCTCGCTTTTGATCGGTTCCCATCCGGCGGCCCTGTCACTCGGTGAGATCGATGCGCTGTACGGACTGCAGGACGTCAGCCGATCGTGCATGCTCTGCGGTGACGGCTGTGAATTCTGGAGCGCCTTTAACAAAGTCTGGTCGCCGAAAGAGAATATCTTCCTGCAGCTGGCTGATTTTAGCGGCGCCCGCCTCCTTTCGTTCAGCAAGGTGGAGATGTTCCGCGGTCAGCTGCTGGATGTACGCATCAAGCTCAAGCTCATACGCCTGTTGCGTGATGGACGGGCGGTTACCGCGAGCTACGCTCGAAAATATCCATCGCGGCAGTATGATGATATCGTTAAAGCGTGGGCGCACAGCGCCCGTGAAAACGACCGCTGGTTTTTACAAATACCAGCCGAAGATCGTATTGTGATTAATTATGAGAATCTGGTTGATCATACTTCTGCAACAATCCGTTATATATGTGCTTTATTAGATATTGATTATCGTGAATCCATGATTGAATACTGGAAGATAAAGCACCATATAGTAGATGGAAATCGGGGAACGCTTTCATTTGTTCAGCGCTATTTCGGAAAAGAAAGCAGCCCGAAGGATAAGGCATTTTATAACAGCCAGGATCCTGCAGCATTTCGTGATGAGCGATGGAAACGTGAACTGACCCCCGACCAGCTCAATCGATTCTGGAAAATCGGGGGCGAGCTTAACCGCCTGTATGGGTATGATGGTCGCGACGGCGCCGCAGCCGCCAGGAAATTGCACCGGCATAGCGGCATATGACATAGAAGAACAATAAAAAAGCAGACAGGATGAATCTTCTCTACATTTCCCAGGGGAACATACCATCCAAATGGGCGCACACCTTCCAGGCCATGAAAATGGCTGATGCGCTTGCCGGCGAAGTTGATGCGCTCACACTGCTTACGTCGAGAGGGCTTCTGCCGGGAGGTTACGAAAGACCGGATTGTGCTGAATGGTATGGCACAGGAAATCGTTTTACCATGGTGCGTCTGCCAGTTTTCTGGAAATTAGATGACCCTTTCATCACCTGGTGGAAATCTCCCCGCTTTGACCGTGCTGCCGCACTCTATGCCAGGGCAACAACACCGGATATGGTGTACACCAGGTCAGCGTATGCCGGGCGGCTATGCGTGAATTTTGGTCTGAAAACAGTCATTGAGCTGCACATGGGCGGAGAACAGTCAGAGCTGCATCACATTCTTGCAGTTGTGCATAACCCGAAGCTGCTCGGTGTGGTTACCATCACTCCGGCACTGAAACGCCTGTATGTGACGTCGGGAATTCCGGCGGAAAAAATTTTTCTGTGGCCTGATGCGGTTGATACCGCTGCCTTTGACCTGCAGCCCGACCGGGAGCTATTGAGAAGGCGGCTCAATCTGCCGCAGGATCGGCCAATCGCAACCTACTGCGGCCATTTGTATCGCAACCGGGGGATTGAAGAAATCCTGGAGTGCGCACGGGAACTACCGTCGGTTTTGTTCCTGATGATCGGCGGCTGGGATGAGGACATCGCCAGAATCAGGGCAGATGGCACCTCGCTCAGCAATGTTGTCTTTGCCGGCTTTCTGCCGAACCGCCAGGTGCCCGCTTACCTTAAGGCAAGCAACGTCCTGCTCATGCCCTATCCGGCAACCTGTGAAACCGCGGCATGGATGTCTCCCCTGAAGCTTTTTGAATATATGGCAGCAGGCCGTGCCATTGTGGCAACCGATCTTCCGGCGATCCGGATGCATTTGGAGCACGGACGCAATGCGCACCTGGTCTCGTCCGGTGACGCCGAGGGCATGGCGGATGCAATCAGATGTATCATACGTGACGGCGACTACGCGCACCGACTTGGTCAGGCTGCCCGCAGTGACGTTGCGCCGTATACCTGGCATAATCGAGCCCGTGCGGTCATGGCACGCTTTGGCAGCGCAGCGGCGGCATGCGTGAGGGCACTCGCATGAGGATAGGCTTCCTGACACCGGAATTCGTGACCGAGCGCTATTTTAGCGGCGGCCTCGCGAATTATGTGTATCGCATCGCGAGGGCGCTGGTCAGCAGGGGGCATGAAGTACATGTCATAACCTTCTCCGAGGAGGAGCCGGCGGAGTTTGATTACAAAGGCATAGGGGTATGCCGGATTAAGAACAACCAGAACATGATCGAATGGCTCAACCGGCTCAGTTTTTCGAAGCTGCGCTCAAGCATGAAGCTGCTCGCCCTGAGCTGGGAGTTTTATAAAAAACTCAGGGAACTGCATCGCCGGCATCCCTTCGATCTGGTGCAATATCCCAATTATAACTCCGGCGGTCTGGTTTCAAGCATATTGCTTGATGTGCCGTTCATGCTGCGCATATCAACCTACACGCCGGTGTGGCACGAATGCCTGGGAGTGAAGAGAACCCCTGATATGAGAACCGTGGAGTGGCTGGAGCGGCTGCAGCTGCGGGTGAGCAAAAACATTTATGCCCCGAGCACGACCCTTAAACGCATGCTGGAGGAGCGTACCTCAGCCCGAAACGTCGGGGTGGTGAGGACGCCTTTTTTTATCGAGACCGAATCGTGGGACAGCTCGCTTTATGCCAAAGAGCTGCAGGGCAAACCGTATCTTCTGTTCTTCGGCAGGTTCCAGCTTCACAAGGGCATTCACATCCTGGCGCAAGCGATGCCTCAATTTTTCAAAAATAATGAAGGATGCTCAGCGGTATGTGTCGGTCTGGACCTGGCCACGCCTTTGGCCCCTTCAATGCGAGACTATGTGTCTGCAATCTGCGGTGACTATGCGGACAGGCTGATTTTCCTGGGTCAGATTCCGCATGAACAGCTCTATCCGGTTATTTGCGGGGCGCGCCTGGTAGTCCTCCCCTCGCTTATTGATAATCTGCCCAACGCATGCCTGGAAGCGATGGCGCTGGGGAAAGCAGTGGTGGGGACGCGGGGAGCCAGCTTTGAGGAAATGATCCGGGATGGAGAGACCGGATTTCTGGTGCCTGCCGGTGATGCCGGAGCGCTTGCCGATACGCTTTGTTCCGCCTGGCGGGAGCCGCGTCTTGACGAAATCGGCCGCGCCGCCGCAGCTGCAGTTCAGGCGTATGCTCCGGAAGAGACGGTTCAGGCGTTTCTCGACTCTGCGCAGGGGATTATAAGCCGCCGCCGGACCAGCAGTGAAGTTCGAAGGAGCCGGGGAGAGAAATTGTGTACGGAGAAACACAACGTATGACGGTAACCACCCTGACTCCGATACAGCGTGTTATGTTTGCTCTGCGGGCGATGAAGAGTATGCTCGGCCTACCGGTCAACTACCGTGATCACGAATTTTCATATGTAAAGGGGCGGGCGGATTGGTCCCGGATGCCGGCGCAGCGGATCAGTCTATTGAGCAACCTTTTTTGCACGGAAGCCAATGCAATCAAGGCCTACGTCGGTGAAGCAGAGGCTATAGAACTAGAAGAAAGGGATTGTGCATGTCTGAAAAATGCGACCACAATCGGCAATCCCATGGGTACAACCGACCGCATTACCCTGTATGCGGTAATCCGTATCTGTAAGCCACATGTAGCCGTTGAGACGGGCAGTGCCGCCGGGGCCTCGGCGACCTATATGCTTTCCGCCATGGAGAAAAACGGCCGCGGCATCCTGTATTCAATTGACTCTGCCGCCGATCGTTCCCATCTGGGCTGCCTGGTGCCGGTAGCGTTGCGCGCAAGGCTCAAGCTCCGGCACGGAAACAGCCTTATGCTTATACCGGAGATTGCAGGTGAAGCGGGCGCTATTGATTTTTTCTTGCATGACAGCCTGCATACCTATGCGCACATGACGTCGGAATATGAACTTTTCTACCGACATATGGCTACGTCCGGCGGCGTCATCTGCTCCCATGATATTCTCATGTCAAACGCCTGGGATCATTTTATGCAGCGACATCGGTTAAGAAGCTGTGGGGCGGTAAAAAACCTAGGTATTTGCAGGATCGGATTTCCGACAGACGAAAGCCATCATAAAGCCCTCCACCGGACATTCACGTAGGTCGATATGCAAGGGAAAGGCATGCGGACACCTCTGGTGAGTGTGATTATTCCAACCTATAACCGCGTCCATATGATCGCGCGGTGTTTGGATAGCGTGCAGGCACAGACATTCAAGGACTATGAAATTATCGTGGTTGATGACGGAAGCACTGATGCCACCCGTGAGTTTTTACTAAAGGCGTATGGAAATAACATAAGGCACATTGCACACCCAACCAACAGAGGGTTATCGGCAGCCCGCAATACCGGGATTGAACATGCCCGGGGCACATATATTGCCGTGCTCGATGATGATGACCTGTGGCTTCCGGAAAAGCTGGCGCTGCAGGTGGAACTGATGAAAGGGAATCCGGACGTAGTGTTGGCCTATTGCGGAACCCTGAAGGTGGACTGGCAGGGAGAGCTGATCGAGGAAGTAAAGCCCGAAATGAGGGGCCATATATTCGCAGACATGCTCAATCGGAATTGCCTCAAGGGCCCGGCTTCGGTTGCGATGTTCTCACGCGAGGTTCTCGGTGCAAGCGGTGTTTTTGATACCAGCCTTTCCTCATGCGCTGACTGGGACCTGTGGATTCGGATCGCCCGGTGCGGAAGGGTCGATTATGTAGACCGGCCTCTGGTCAAATACGTGATGCACCAAAGCAATATGAGTAGTAATATTCCCGACATGGCGCGGGATACCTTTGTCATTCTTGACAAATACCTGCCGCTCCTGGAACAGGAAAGCGGATCCGCCCATCCGGGCAATAGGATTTACAGTAATCACCTGATTCACTTTGCCTGGGAATATTATGAGCAGCATAATCTAAAACTATTCTGCGACCTGCTGCGTCAAGCCCTTGATCGGGATCCGGGCAACCGTATACCCATTCGAGGCGATGGTTTGCCGGAGAAGGAAACGGCGGTCATGGGTGTGTTGTGGGACTACTGGGACAAGACCGGGTCTGAGCAAGGGAGCCGACCGCGATCCAGCGCATTCAGTGACCACTATATCCAGCTTGCCTGGGAATATTATCATCAGGGGAATATGGCGAAGTTCCGCCGGTGCATCGTCCTTGCGTGCGGATATGCTTTTCCTAACCTGCCGCTGCGGCTGGCAATTCCATTTTTCAAGTCCTACATGGGAAAAGAGGTTGCCGAGTCCATACACCGGGCGTGCAGGCGTGTGCGCCATGCCGGAAATTAATAAACGCGGCCAGTCCGTTGCAGCATAATGAGAGGTATGGCCGCCACACAAACAGATCATTCACACAATGTTATTCAGACGAAAAAATAGCGGAAGAAAAATCGCTGTGTGCCTGGGTGATGGCTGCGGATTGGGCAATCTGTTGCAGGCGCTCCCAGCGGTTCAGGCACTGAATGAAAGCGGAAACATCTGTGATCTCTTTCTCTCAGGATTTGTGTATGACGGCATTGCAGACGTGGTGCGGGGTCAGCCGTATGTGCGCGACATTTACGAAAACACCTATGAGAACCGGGAAGATATGTATGATGTTTGCATCGTATCCTTCCTCTCGGATCACCGGGTGGGCAATGCAAAAAAATATGTAAAACTCAGGAGGAATTGGAAGAAGAGATCGGAATATGGGCATTATTGCCGTGCGGCGGAACAATGCGGCGCAAAGGATTTTAAGAAACCCCGACTGAATGTTGCTGAACGGCGCTTTAACCTGGCGTTCCCAAGTGTGATGATTCACGCAGGATGCACCAACCGAACGTATTGGGAGCGACGAAAATGGAACCATTATGCGGAGCTGACGGACCTGCTGTTGAATGACGGATTCCATGTATATTGCTGCGGGACGGGGGATGAACAGATCAATCACCCGGCAGTTGTGGCCTACACCAATATTCCTATTCAGGAAACCGCGGCACTGATACAGCAATGTGATCTCTTTGTATCAAACGACAGCGGGCTCATGCATTTGGCGGCCTCACTGGAGAAAAAGCAGGTAGCCATATTCACAGCGACCAGTGATAAGAAAAGCGGACCCTTCTACAATCCTCATGCCCGGGTGGTGCGGCCTGCGCTTGCCTGCTATCCCTGCTATGGCAACGATAAGGCATGGAATGAGTGTGCTCATTGGCACTGCAGGGATGCAATAACCGTATCGCAAGTCCACGAACTGATCAGGAAGATGGCATCTGAGGAATCGAAGAGACCTGCAGCCACACTTCTATGACGGCACTGCATATGACCAAACGCGTATCCATTGTTATTGTTTCACATGATTTACATGCCTATCTGGAGCGGTGTATTGTCAGCATTGAGAGACATACGAAGCATGAACTGGTTGAGGAACTGGTTATCGTAGACAATGCCTCAAGGAAGCCTCTCGTGCTGTCCAGGTTGACCGGGCTGACCTCTGTGCCGGTTTCGCTTGTATGTTTGAAGGGGAATGCATCCTATGCCCATGCCAACAACCGGGGGGTCGAGTCTGCCCGCGGTAGCTATATATGCTTCATGAACAATGATGTAGAGGTGCTGCCGGGATGGCTGCCGCCGCTTTATGCCCTTATCGATGCGGATGTGAACATCGGGGCAGTCGGCCCGAAAATGATTTTCTCCGACGGCAGCATCCAGTTCGCAGGATATGAACCAAATCCGGCAAACGGTTTCCAAAAACACCGGTTCAGAGAAGCACGGGTGCATCATTCAATACCGGAGGCGAACATTGCCGGACCGGTGACCAACCTGACGGGCGCGTGCCTGCTGGTGAGAAAGGAAGACGCCCGTTTTGATGAGCGATATTGGTACGGATGCGAAGATGCCGATCTGTGCGTCCAATTGAAGCGGAAAAATAAAATAGTGTATTACCAGCCGGCCTCGATGGTGATTCATCACGAAGAAACGACGCGATCAAGCGGTGTGGTCGAGATTAATTATGAGCAGAACCGGGAATTGTTTAGAGAAAAGTGGGGAAGCAACTGGCAGCGCTATTTGTGGCAGGTGGTCACCTAGACATAGCTGTCTTCTGCAGGATATCCCGCTATGAAAATCGGATTTTTTTATGTTCCCTATTACCCACTGACCATGGGCCGATCAGTCCACGGCTACAATCTGGTCAGGGCGCTCAAAAAGCGAGGGCACACCATCCTCTCCTGCCTGGGCGATGGTGATCCGGAATGCGTTCAGTATGAGCGGAGCAAATGGGGCGCGCTCAAGCTTGCCCGCGCGGCTGATGTGCTTTATATCAGGATTGCCGGCAGGCCGGTCCATGGTTATTTGGAGCAGGCAACCCTGCTCAAGCTCCTTCGCCCCTTTTCCCTTCCGATCGTATGGGAGGTGAACGCTCCGGTTGAAGAACTTCAGGGGAGCTACCCGCCGGGCAGCGAACGGGACGCGATGATTAAGCGGGAAAACAAAAAGCGGAAGTCGCTGGCGCATCTGGTCGACGCAGCAATCGGCGTCTCCGACGTGCTCAAGCGCTACATCGGCGATGTCTTGCGCATTACAACCAACTATTCCATTCCCAATGGATCGGATCCCGTCATGTTTGACCCGGCACGGGCGGTTGGAACGGTGCTTGACCGGTTTCACGATACATTCAAGGTATTCTGGATGGGCAATGCCGGGACATCATGGCAGGGGATTGAAGTAATGCTTGAAGTTGCTGAAAAGATGGAAAAGCGTGACCGGCATGTTTTATTCATTCTGATGACGGGAGAAAGCCTGGTCAAGCTTCCGGTGCGGGGCAATGTGCTGTGCCTTCGGCAGATGAGTTACAACGATCTTCCGCATTATCTTGCGGCGGCCGATGCATGCCTGTGCCTGTATAAGCCGTATGACTGGCTCAGCTACGGGTTCTACGGATCGTCCCTCAAGCTGTTTGATTACATGGCCGCGGGGAAGCCGATCATTGCATCTGATATGGGTCAACTGGCGCAGGTCATTCGTCATGGAGAGAACGGCATGCTGGTGCCTGACGGCAGCGAGGCAATCGTCGAGGCGCTTTGCATGCTCAAGGCGGACCGGGAGAGGGGAGTGGACATGGGCATGCGGGCCAGGCAGGATGTCGTGCGCTATTACAACTGGGACCGCGTGGCGCAGGAGACCGAGGCAGCGCTTACGGCTGCCTGCGGGTAGCTCTCCGACGCCGGGCATGAGGTGATACGGTGAAGGTTTTAATGGTTGTCGGCCAGTACTATCCCATAACCGGCGGTACCGAAATGGAGTGCCGGAAGCTGGCATCAGGATTAGCAAGCAAGGGGATAGGCGTCACCGTGTTGACCCAGCAGTGTGCCGGTCTTCCCGACTATGAAGAGATTGATGGAATACCGGTATATCGTGCAATGAAGGGGGGGCACTTCTACGAATATACCTATATTCTTTCCGTGCTGCGATTCTTGCTAGGGAAGAGCGGTGATTACCAGATTATTCATTGTTTCGGTCTGTATCTTTTTATTCCGCCGGTGGTATTGGCTAAGTACCTTCTTGGCAAGAAGGTTATCGGCAGGGTAGAGGGCGCCGGGAGGTTCGGAGATTTTCATCGGATCAAGCAACTCACCTGCGGCAGGCTTATTCTCGCCTGCGCCCGACGGCTTGACCGGGTCATAGCTATTGCGCGCCACATTAGCGCTGAGATGGCAGCAGCGGGTTTTGCCGAGCAGAATACAGTCGCTATTCCGAACAGCGTAGATCATGAACTCTACAGGCCGCAAATGAAACAAGATCACAGCGAACGGCGGCGCGTCTGTTATGTGGGGAGATTGGCGGAAGAAAAGGGCCTTGTCTGCCTGGTACAGTCCATGAAGCTGGTGGGTGAGGCAATCAGCGGAATTAGGCTTGACATTGTCGGTGACGGGCCGATGCGAAATGAGCTGGCCGATTGTGCGGTTCGTCTCGGGATGCAGGATGCGATTCATTTCACGGGCACCAGCATAGCGCTGCCGCACTACCAGGCATCGGACCTGTTTGTCCTGCCGTCCTATTCCGAAGGCCTCTCGCTCGCGCTGCTGGAGGCAATGGCCTGCGGACTTCCGGTGGTTGCAACCAATGTGGAGGGCAACCGGGAGGTGCTCAATCCCGCCGGTCCCGCTTCCATACCGGGACAACCGGGCTACCTGGTCGGCGAGTGCGGGATCATGGTCAACCCGGGAGACGCTGAAGGGCTGGCGAGGGCCATCGTGAGGATGCTCACCGACGAGGAGTTGTCCGCCCGCATGAAGCGCCTCGCACGGTCGAGGGTGGAGGAAAACTATGCCCTCAGCAAAATTACCGATGTCTATCAATCACTCTACCGTTCGCTGCAATGATAAGTGCCTCTGCCCGCGCCGGTAGGAAGAGGCGAACCGATAGTATACAGACATGAATCCGCAAACGAGTCCCCGGATATTAATGATCATTGGTTTGTACCATCCCATCGTGGGCGGCGCCGAAAAAATATGTCAGGCCTTGTCAAAAAGCCTTTATCAGCGAGGTGTGCCGGTTGCCGTTCTGACCCAGCGCCAGCGGGGTTTGCCGGAGTGCGAGGTCATTGATGCAATACCGGTCCACCGGAAGATGAGATGGTGGCATCCCTTTGGCATAGCGTACATGCTTTCCGTGCTGCTCTTCCTCGTGCGATACAGGCGCGAGTATGAAATTATCCAGTGCTTCGGGCTTTTTCTCTTTGTTCCGCCCGCCATGCTCATGCGGTATCTCTTCAAGAAGAAGGTCGTGCTTCGCCTCATGTGTTCGGGCCCCTATGGCGATTTTGCCAATATTGAGGATCTTACATTCAAAGATCTGATTATTGCCAGCGCACGGCATGCGGATCGCACCATCTACATGTCGTCCGACATGAGGGAAGAGCTTTTGCAGCACCGGTTCGCCGAAGAAACATTAACGTGGATTCCAAATGGAGTTGACACCGAACGGTATGTCCCTGCTGCAACGCCGGGATCACATGTCTGTTTCGTTGGCAGGTTGGAGGCGCAAAAAGGACCCGGCTACCTGATAAGGGCCTTTTCAATGATGGCCAAGGAAAGCGGTACGGCAAAGCTTTTATTGGTGGGGGAGGGAAAGCAGAAGCCGCTGCTGGAAGAAATGACAAGGCATCTGGCGCTGGATGAGCAGGTGATTTTCGCCGGGTTTTCAAACGATGTCCTGAGGTATTATCAGCAGTCACGCATCTTTGTTTTGCCATCGCTATCAGAAGGGATGTCCTCAGCATTGCTCGAGGCAATGGCCTGCGGACTCGCGGTCATCGTTACCTGGGTTGGAGCGAGTGAAGAGTTGGTCGGAACGGAACTGCCGGGAAAGGAAATTGCCCGGGGACACTACCACATCGGCAAGAGGGGTATAGTGGTCAATCACCACGATGAAAAGGCTCTGGCCGAAGCAGTGCGGGTTCTGTTACATGACGCGCAACTCGCCACAAAGCTGGGACATCGCGCCCGGGAATTTATACTCACATCATATTCCCATGCAACCATGGTCAACTCATACCAGACTTTATACAGGAGCCTGGGGTGAGAGGTCTCATGCACTGGTTATGCAAATGACATCTGATAAGGTAGTGATGATCATAGCACAGTTTTATCCGCTGCTGGGAGGAGCTGAAGTGCAGGCGCAGCGGCTGGCATCCGCTCTGCGGGCCGGTGGAACAGATATATTTGTGCTGACACGGCGGTTTAAAAATCTACCCGCGTATGAAGTAATAGATGGTATCCCGGTGTATCGTTCCATCATAACGGTTAATGTTCCGCTCTTATTCGGCTTGCTGTATGTGACATCAGTTGCCTTATTTCTGTACCGGAGAAGGAATGATTACACCATCATACACTGCAATATATTGCAGGAATACCAGACATTTGTCGCCCTATTATTCAAGTTGATATTTAATAAAAAAATTGTCGCCAAAATGTCGTCATCCGGGCTAACCAGTGACCTCATTCTGATGAAGCAATCGCTCGCGGGAAGGCTTACATTGCGACTGCTGGGCAGGGCTGACAGGATTGTCTCGCTTTGCAGCGAAGCCACCTCAGAGCTTTTAAGCGCGGGGATACCGGCTGAGCGCCTGCAGCAGATTAGTAACGGGGTTGATCCGGCGCTCTTTACCGTTCACGCCGGGCCGCGCAATGCAGGAAAAAAGGTGATCACCTTTATCGGAAGGCTCGATGGTTTCAAGGGGGTGGAGCATCTGCTTGAAGCATTCAGGATGGTGATTGAAAGCGGTGTGGATGCCTTCCTTAAGCTCATCGGCAATGGCCCCGCTGAAGGAAACCTGCGAAGCCTTGCGGCTTCGCTGAAGATACAGGATAAGGTTAGCTTCATGGGTCGAGAAGAGAATGTGCTGAAACAGCTTTCCGAGACCGATATTTTTGTTCTTCCTTCACTCTCCGAGGGAATGTCTAATGTACTCCTGGAGGCCATGTCCTGCGGATTGCCGGTGGTGGCCACCGGCGTGGGCGGGGCGCTGGATATGATCCGCCACGGCAGTAACGGCATCTTAGTTCCGCCCGGTGATCCAGAGGCGTTGCGGGATGCGCTGGGTTACCTGCTCGGCAATGAGTCGGCAGCGATCAGCCTGGGTAAAGAGGCACGAAAGACAGTTGAAGAAAGATTCACGCTATCGGGCGCTGTTGATTGCTACCGGCGCTTATATGGGGAATTGACCGCGCCTGCAACCGCACTTCAAGCGGCAGGCACGCATCAGGACATGCTTCGATGAACGTACGATCAGCCGGTTTCAGCATAGTCGCACTGTTTTTCATCATCCTCATTCAGGCCTTGTATTTAAAGTCCCTTCCCGGGTCGCTGGTGCGCGTCCATTACACCCGGGATGCCGCTGAGTTTAATAAACCCCCGGATGATGACATGACGGTTGCCTATGATGGATATCGCTTTGATTATCGCACATCCCTCAGGTTGCGCAGCGAGCATGAGACAGAGATCAAGGATTTAGCGCAAGGTGGGATACAGGACGAGATGCAAATGCTGATCGTTATTGCAACCTGGGTCAGGGCAAGGATGCGCTTCGGAAAGGGCAGTGGATCATTTGAGCAGAGCGGTACGGAAGCTGTCCAGTCCTCAGTCGGCGACGGTGAATACAGCGGACTGTGCGACCGTTATGCGAACTTTTTTGCCGCTGCCTGCCAGACAGTCGGTATACCCTCTCGCGTCATAGAACTGAACGGGCATGTTGTTCCCGAGGCATTTCTCCGGGATGCCGGACGCTGGGTAATGATTGATCCGACGCTCGGCTATTATCTGACGCGCGAGGGGATTCCGCTGTCGGTTGCTGAAATTATTAATACATACAAAAACGGCAGTGAGATCGATCCCGTGTTTTTTGCAGCGGAACGGGGCGATGACAGTTTATATACTGCCGGAGAAGAAAGCACCCTGCGGGAGATATATCTTAACGGTTTTAGCGTGGTTTCCAACCAGCAGCTCGATCGACAGCGTATCCTCAACCATATTGCTTCAAATTTTTCGCTTCCCGTAGCAAAAGTACAATATGTTGACAGCAACTCCATAAAGCTCGGGAGAAAAGAAAGCATCCTGCGTTCAATCATGGCTCTTAACATTATAGTATGTGTCCTGCTGGTCCTGATTGCGGCGGTAAAGGCCCTCCGCAAACAATCATCTCCATGACCGCATACTGCCGGTTATGTACCAAGGAATCTCCATGAAGCTCGTAACCAACAGAGGGCGGCATGTGGTCAGATACCTCTTTTTTGTACTGATGGCGACGCTGGTTCTGGCGGCATACCGGGAAGACATAAGACTGCTGTTTGCCTCCGATCCGCCGCCGGCATGGACGTACCAGTGCTCATTCGACCCGGAGCGGCTTCGTCACGACGGCAGGATTATCGAGCAGACTGGTTTCATACCCGACCGGCAGGGATTGCAAGTGCTGCCGGGTGCATCGGGAAGGCTGGTATTTGCTTTTGCAAAAGAAGGCCATCAGGGATGCCTGATCCGGGTCTGGTTTTACGGAGATAAAGGAAGGGAGCGCCCAAACGCAATTACTATTTTCCCCGATGGGGAAACGCCCTTCCGGCTGGCCGAAAACGAAAACCATATCGGCACGGTATTTGACATAAGCGACCGCCTGCGCGGGGTCAGTAGATTCAAGGTTGCATTTGAAGCGGAAAACCATGCGCCCTTCCCGGCCCGGGTGCTTGATGCGGTTGAAGTGGTGGCCGGGCAAGGGGAACGGATAAAGCCTGCGTTGCCGAACCTGCCCAAACTGCTTGGGCTGCTCTTTGCGGCATATGTGATTTGTGTGCTGCTGTTCTCACAAAGCCTGCGCAACAATCAGAAACTGTGTGGTGTGCTGCTTCTGCTCATCCTGTTGCTGGCGGTATATCTGAGATGGAACGAAGTGCTCAGAGTTTCAGGAACCATGCTTGATGAAGATGCACGGGGGTATTATAGCTATGCCCAGAAGATGCAACTGGCCGGTGATCAGGGTTTTTACTCGGCGCACTTCGAGAAGCGGGAGCCGCTGTTCATTTTTGTGGTAAAGCTTTTTTTTGCCCTGTTTGGCGCATCGCCTACGCATTTACGCTTTGTCTCGTTCGCATGTTCTCTGGTGACAATTTATCTCACCTACCGGATTGGCCGCGAGTGGTTCCATGAGGCGGCAGGACTGACTGCAGCGTTTATTTTGTCCATTCACCCCTATCTCATACAGTTGAGTGCCCGGGGGCTGCGGGAGGAATGGTTTACCGCACTGATCCTTCTCTTTGTATATTGCGGTTATATCACACCGGCACTCAACGGGCGGGTAAGGGCTGTTTTGAGCGGCTGTATCGCCGGCTGCATATGCCTGACCCGCTCGGAATGTGTTCCGATGATCGCGTGCATACTGCTGTTGTATCCTCTGCTGATCGGGAGGAAATGGAGCTATGCGATGGCGGCGAGTGCGCTGGTGCTGTCACTTTCCATGTGGCTACCGCACCAGTACAGCATGTATAAAAAGTACGGCGATTTCTTTTATACGGCAAATCAATATGCCCGATTTTATGCTAACCGGGAATTCGCCGGCACACCCGGATTTCCAACCACGGAAGAGATAGCGGCTAAGGGCATGTATTACGGTCCGAAGATAACGCCGTTAGCGTATTATTGGAATTTGCACGGCTCGCGACAATTGCTTTTCGGCAGCCTTGAGGGATTTGCGAAAATTCACTTAAAAATGCCTTTGGCCTTTATCTCGGGAAGGGGGAATGCCGGAACGATGTTCCATGCCACCGGCGGCATTTTTCGAAATCCCGGAGTGAAGCATCTAGCGGGTTGGTTAACGCTGGTGGGCAGGCTTTTTAAGGAGTCATGGCTGGCGAGTTTAATGGGACTGTCAGTTCTACTGAGCTTTTTCGGCGGCCTGGTGCTTCTGGGAATGAAGGGCGAAGGGATGCTGTTCTTTTATCTGATTATATTTCAGATTCACACCTCTTTTTTAGCCTCTCTCGGGCTGGATCAGCGCCTAACCGTACACTCGTACCCCCTCATTGCCATTTGCTGCGGCTATTGCGCCCAAAGTTTATTTCACAGGGGACGTGCGGCGGTCTTCGCCCGGCAGACGAGCGGCAGGCGCTGTGCCACCAGTAGTACCGTTTGCCATAATTCGTTGCATGCAATGGTTGCCGGATGAGCCGAAAAATACAATTCTTGATATTTCTAGGGCTCGGCCTGGTAAGCGCACTGCTTCTGAGCAAGGGATCGCAATGGCTCGAGCAGAGACGGTATCCGCTGGTGAGCAGTCTCACCTGCATCGAAACCGGTGACAGCTCTGATTTATATTGGAATGTCAACCAGATTGAGGTAAACGGCAGCATAAGCACAAACCGACGAAAGGTAGTTCTGACCCTGAACAACAATGTACCAAATTTTGAGAGCTATCTGTATCGGCTCGATGGAAATGAACAATGGCGCACATCCGTTGATGGACTCATAGACGTGGACGCGGGCGAGGGATCGCATAGGATTGAACTCAAGGCGCTGAATGCCCTGGGCGGAGAAACAGCGGCTGTGGTGCGCACCATACAGGTTGCTGATACCGGAATTTCCATCATACCCGACGAACATAACATAGAGCGCGGAAGATACGGCTTTCGTTTTGAGAGTCCGGGATCGGATAAAATAGTATGGCTGAGAAAATACACCCTCCCGGTAATTGCCGCCTGCCCCAATCAGTGGAAGGCATTTCTTGCCTTGCGCAGCTGGGTGCACCGGCAGATTCCCAACAAGTATCCGGCAATCAAGAGCCGGTGGGACGCGCAGCGTATCTTACAGGCCGTCTGGAGCGATTCTTCTCTTGGTTTCATCTGTGATGCCTATGCCGCCACATACGTCAGCGCCTGCATCAGTGTTGGATTGACTGCGCGGATGATTCATTTGGGAGACGACCGCTACAACGGCCACTACGCAGCAGAAGTATGGTCTGATGAACATCATAAGTGGATATTGATGGATCCGCTTTATGACGTTCATTTTGCACTGCGGCAGCAGCCGCTTTCCGCCATCGAACTGCACCATTTGTGGAAGGGGGGCAGGATAGAAGAGATACTAACGTGTGGAGAGGGGGGGGCGGTAGTAAAAATGGGGGCTCCATCACAAGACTATGCAAACCTTTTTCAGGATATCCAGCTGATCAATGCCAATGATTTTTTGAACACGCCGTTTAGCAGTGTAGCAGACCTGTTGACTTTGAAAATCCGCTTTCTGCGCTATGTTGATGAATCAAATCCCCCTTATAACCGGCTCAAGCTGGCCGGCCAGATAATGATGTATTACTATCTTCCCATTCTTATTACCGGTGTAATAATACCATTTGTTATTCCGGCGTTCCTCATACTCATGATCATGAGGCTGGGCAGAAAAAGGGCATGCGCTGATGGAAGTAGCCTTTAACGAGATATACCAACGGTATTATACCGATTATGAACCATATGATGCCTTTCTCTTTCATGCGCAGGAGGAGCTTGCCGGGATTGCTCTTTCCGGCAAAACGGTGCTTGAAATCGGATGCGGCAGAGGTGCCTTTGCCGTCTATGTGGCGCTCGCAGGCCGTGCTCACAAGGTGATTGCCCTTGATGAAGCGGAAGGACATGGCGCTGATAAGCAAAACCTGCAACGCCTGAAGAATATTATTGACCGCCATGCGCTAACAACGATTGAGGTCAGGAAGGCGGATATTGCCGGATCGGCATTCTTTTCCGCCGGATGCTTTGATCTGATTGTGGCTAATTTTGCCATACATCACAGCCTTCGCCTTAGCCGGAAGGACGTTTCGCCGGAAGTGCTGCAGGATGAACTGGTAAAATTATTTATGACTCTCAAGGGCTATCTCAAGCAAGGCGGACAGATTGTCCTGAGGGAAATGTCGGGGATTAATTTCTGGCGGTTCATGCCCTATCGATGGAAGATGAGCCATATTGACTGGGATATTCATCCATCCCGCAGGCAATGGCTTATTGCAATGCAAGAAGCCGGGTTCAGGGACGTGCGCTGTTCGTTTCTGACACCGTTCTTTTTGTCGAAGTGGCCGTCTCTTTTGGTGCGGAATCGGTTTTTCAGCTTTTTTTGCTCATCAACTTTTTATCTCTATGGAACAAAATAGCATTCCTGCCGGATGTGAGCAGCAGCAGACCCAACATTTCCGCCTGCTGCTGCTGGTGTGCCTGCTTGCATTGGTGCTCCGAATCTGGGGCATCTCCTTTGGGCTTCCCGGCATAGATCACGGCGATGAATCCGAGGTGGTGAATCATGCGGTTCGTTTCGGAAGCGGCGATCTCAATCCCCACCGCTTCCAGTACGGCAGCTTGCTGCAGTACCTGCTTTTCTTCATCTATGGATGCTACTATGTGCTCGCTTCTCTTATCGGCCGATATGATTCAACCCATCAGTTTGCCGTTCAGTTCGTAAGCGATCCCACCGTATTTTATATGATCGCCCGGGTGTTGTCCGCTTGTCTTGGAACCGCAACGGTCTGGATGGCCTACGTGATAGGAAGGAGAGTGCGGGATGAAGGGACGGGTCTGCTTGCGGCACTGCTGCTTGCCGTCTGCTACCAGCATGCTGTGCATTCACACTACGCGACCGTCGATGCGGCGGTTACCTTTCTCTTCAGTTATGCGGTATACCGCTCGCTCATGGTTATCTCGGATAAGCGACTTTTAAATTATCTCTCCGCCGGATTTGTTACCGGGCTTGCGGCCGGCACCAAGTTCAACGGCATTATTGCCCTGTTCGCTTTGACGGCGGCACATTGGTCAGGCGCGAACGGCGTAACCATGATCAAAAGACTATTTTCACGGGAATGGCTGCTTGGTCTTGCTGCGGTGGTCGCGGGTCATTTTGCTGCCTGTCCCTATTTCTACCTCGACTTTAACGATGCATGGCAGGAAATAACGGCGCTGCAGTCCTTTCATGCGTCGTCCAGTTTTAATCTCGGGTATTATCTCAGAGATATCGGCCGGGATTATTGGGGTATACCGGCGGGCATTGTTTGTGCAGCAGGCGCAGTCCGCTACCTTCTGACTAAAGAGGCGGCCCCGCGCATGATTGCCATCACTGCGCTGTCGGTCATCGCTTTTGCATCGCTGCATCGCTACGTTGAAGCAAAATACATTATTTGTGCCTTTCCCATGGCAGCGGTTCTGGGCTCAGCGTTACTCAACGAAGGGTACCGTATGCTGTCGGACAGACTCCGACCAATTATGGCGCTCTTCGCATTGTTGATGCTGGTCATGCATCCGCTGTCGCTGATCATTGGCTGGGACGCGGATCGTGCCGCTAAAAGCATAACCCTGGATAGCAAGGAATGGATCGAGAGGCATATTCCAGCACAATCCAGGATTCTTCTTGATAATGCGGGAAATGCCGGACCGAAGCTCGCCAATGCCCCGGAAAACATCCAACGCCAGTACGAACGGGCGCGTGCACATAATTTAATCAAGGCGGATTATCTGAAATTGCTTCTCGAAACAGCGCCGACGGTGTATTATGACATCGTTGAAATTGATGCCCCGGGAGGATCGCGCACCGATGATTACCAGCGATACCGGCTCTGGCAGGATACCGATGCGATCGGGCAGCCGCCTTCATATTATTGCGAACGGGGTTACGACTATATCATCGTTACCCGCCGCAACTTTTCAAATGTGGGAGAGGGGTTCTTGCTGATCAAGGAATTTTTTCGGGGAGACCGGGGAATCAGGGTTTATCAAGTCAGTTGCGGTCTGTGAAAAGGAAAACCAATGTGCGGCATCTGCGGCACCATCTATCATGACCGGGAACGGAAGGTGACGCCGGACGAACTGGAAGCGATGTCATCGCTGATCAGGCACCGGGGACCCGATGATGAAGGCGTATACTGTGCCGATAATGTCGGTCTCGGACACCGCAGGCTGAGCATCATAGACCCCTCGCCGGCCGGCCACCAGCCGATGTGCAATGAGGATGAATCGATTTGGATTGTTTTCAATGGTGAAATTTACAATCACCCGGACATCCGCACCGGGTTGCGTGGCCGGGGACATACCTTCCGCTCGCACACCGACACGGAAACCATCATTCACCTCTACGAGGAAAAAGGGGAGGAGTGCGTCCGGGATCTTCGGGGAATGTTTTCATTCGCCCTATGGGACGGCAGAACATCCCGCTTGTTCTGCGCCCGGGACCGGGTGGGAAAAAAGCCCTTTGTCTACGCGCATACCGGCGAGGGTTTTCATTTTGCCTCGGAACTGAAATCTCTGCTTGCCTGTCCCGACATTGATACAACCATTGATTTCCAGGCCCTGCACCATTACCTGACCTATCAATATGTTCCCAGCCCTTCCAGCATCTTTGCCGGCATCAAAAAACTCCCGCCCGGCCATACCCTGACATATGAAGGGGGCAGGATGACGCTGAAGCGATACTGGCATTTGAATTACCGGGACAAGCTGGTCTTGCCCTCCCTTGATGATTATGGTGAGAGCCTGCGGGAGATATTTGAGGAGGCGGTTAAGATTCGGCTGCGCAGCGACGTGCCGCTCGGCGCATTTTTAAGCGGGGGGATTGATTCAAGCCTGGTGGTGGCCATGATGCAGCGGCTGATGAATCAGCCGGTGAAAACCTTTTCCATCGGTTTTAAGGAAGCGACCTATGATGAACTGGACTACGCGCGCATGGTGTCCCAGCAGTATCACACCGAGCATCATGAGTTCGTGGTACAGCCGGACGCGATGGAAATCCTGCCGAAGCTGGTATGGCATTATAACGAGCCATTTGCCGATTCCTCAGCCATCCCCACCTATTACGTCGCCAAGATGACCCGCGAGCACGTGACCGTTGCCCTCAACGGAGACGGGGGAGATGAGTCATTTGCCGGGTATGAGCGATACTTGGCGGACAAGCTTGCGGATTATTATCGGTTGATACCTTCATCCATTCGCGACGGTGTCTTCCGCAGGGTAATTGACCGCATGCCCCACAGCACCAATCGGAGGAGTTTTGTGCGGCGGCTCAAACGTTTTATCAAGGGCATTTCCGAGGCGCCGGAACGGCGCTATGTGCGCTGGATATGTTTTTTTGACAATGAAATGAAGCGGGATCTCTACACCGGCTCCTTTGAGGAATGTGCCGGGGGCACGGACTCAGTTGACCTGACGGTGGGGTGGTATGGCAAATCCAACGCCGCGACGTTTCTTGACCGGACGCTTTTTGTCGACGTGATGTCATACCTGCCGGAAGATCTGCTGGTAAAGGTGGATATTGCCACCATGGCCCATTCACTGGAAGCGCGTTCCCCATTCCTTGACCACAGGCTTATGGAATTTGCCGCCTCCCTGCCGGCCGACCTCAAGCTCCGCGGGATGGAATCGAAGTACCTGTTGAAGCGTACGCTGTGCGGCATGATTCCCGGTGCGGTGGTGCAGCGCAAAAAAATGGGGTTTGGCGTCCCCCTGGATGTATGGTTCCGGGGCGACTTAAAAGAGATGGCCTATGATGTGCTGCTTGATCAAAAGAGCATTGAGCGGGGATATTTTAAAAGGGAATCGGTTCAGAAGCTGCTGGATGAGCATGTCGCGGAGCGGTACGATCACAGCTATCGCATCTGGGCGCTTTTGTTCCTGGAGCTGTGGCATCGCATGTTTGTGGATGATCTGTGTCTGCACAGGCACAACCTGTCCCCGGTTCGATGAATACCCTGGAATCTGCGATCAAAATCATATTTGTCATAACCGGCACCGGCGTGGGCGGCGCCGAGAAGATGCTCTATCACACCATAAAGGGCCTCAATCCGGAGCGCTATTCCGCCAAGCTATGCTCGTTGAAAAAGAAAGGCGCCTTTGCCTACAGCCTGGAAAATGAGGGACTGGAGGTGTATTCCCTGAGCCTGCGTGATGAGGGAACGCTGGCGGGATGGCTCGATTCTCTCCGTGCCCTCATCCTTTTGGTACGCTACTTTCGGAAGGAACGGCCTGCCGTTGTCCATTCATTCCTCTTCCGGGCAAATCTTCTCGCGCGGATTGCCGGGTATCTCACCGGAGTGCCGGTGATTATTTGTTCCGTCCGGGTGATGGGCGGTGAGACGAAGTGGCATCACACCGTTGATCGAATGACAGCCTTCATGGCAGATCATTTCGTCGCCGTTTCCAACCGGGTTAAAGAACATATGCTGTGCAAGGCGCACATAGCCGAGCACAAGGTATCGACCATCTACAACGGCATTGATGTGGGGAACAGCGCCGCCATTGATCGTACCGCGCTCATGCGCGATATCGGTCTGAAAGATGATGAACGAATTCTCATGAGCGCGGGAAGGCTGCACCGGCAGAAAGGTTATGACCTGCTGCTTAAGGCCCTGTCCGTGGTGCAAATATCCTTTCCCACGGTAAAACTGCTCATCCTGGGTGACGGGGAGGAGGAAAAAACTCTAAAGAAATTAGCTCATTCACTCGAATTAAGTGAAAAGGTGCTTTTTCTCGGTTTGCGGTCGGATGTCGACCGTTTCCTGCAATGCAGTGAAATGTGTGTGCTTCCCTCACGTTGGGAAGGTTTCCCCAACGTTCTTCTGGAAGCAATGGCTGCGGGAAAACCGGTGGTGGCAACTGCGGTGGGAGGAGTCCGGGAACTGGTGGTTGACAACGTGACCGGTATTCTTGTTCCGCCGCAGGATGACATGGCGGTGGCCGGCGCCATCTCGCTGCTGCTCTCGGATACGCGGAGAGCACTGGCAATGGGCGCAGCCGGGCGGGAACGAGCGCTTAAGCACTTCAGTATGAACGCAATGATATCCAAAACCGAATCCCTCTATCACGAGCTGCTCACACGAAAAGCGCCCTCATGAGACTGTACCTGATATATCTTTTGACATTTATTCTGGCGTTTTCACTGTCCATCTATCTGACACCGCTGATGAGAAGGGCGGCGCTGCAGTTTAACATTGTGGACCGGCCGGACGGGAGGCTTAAGAACCAGCGGGCGCCGGTTCCCTATTTGGGAGGACTTGCGGTATACCTGGCATTCCTGATCAGCCTCGCCCTTACCTTCAGCTTCGACCAGGAACTGCTGGGAATTCTTCTTGCAGGCACCATTATCGTTATCTTGGGGCTGATTGACGATTTTGGCGTTCTCTCCCCGGTTGTTAAATTGTTCGGGCAAAGCATTGCCGTACTGGTGCTGATGCGCTCGGGTATCATCATCAAGCTCGGGATCCTCCCCTGGTACCTCAGCGTACCCCTTTCATACATATGGCTTATCGGCATTATCAATGCATTAAATATCATTGATGTAATGGATGGGCTGTCGTCAGGCGTTGCGCTTATGTGTTCGATCATATTTATTCTGGTGGGCGTGCTGAACCACAGCATGGTCATTGCCATCGTGGCGGCGGCGCTGGGGGGAAGCCTGCTCGGATTTCTCCGCTATAATTTTGAACCAGCGCAGATTTATCTGGGCGATACCGGCAGCATGTTCATCGGCATGATGATGGGAAGCCTGGCCATGATCGGCAACTTTACGCAGCATAACAACCTGGGGTGCTTTGCACCGGTGCTCATTTTAGGTGTGCCCATATTTGACACCCTGTTCGTGATGTACATCCGGTATCGGCGGGGCATGTCGATACTGAGCGGCAGCCCCGACCATTTTGCATTGCGGCTGAGAAAGTGGCGGCTTACCACCCGGCAAACCGTAACCATCAGTTATGCAATATCCCTCATACTCGGCATTGCCGCATTGGTGATAATCAATGTTGGTGACGGCCTGGCGCTGGCAATTCTTCTGGCGCTGATCGCAGCCGGCATCGGCACCGGTTATTTTCTGAAGAAAATTGATATGACTCTGTAACCCCTTATGTGTGTCGAGATTGTGTCACAATGTCATTCTGAGGCATCAGCCGAAGAATCTGCATTTTCTAATTCATTGATTGTATAAGATTCTTCACGGAGTTTACCCTGAGCGAAAAAAAGAGATTCTTCACTTCGTTCAGAATGACAAACATGATATCTTTCACATTATAACACAAGCTCCTTCGGGACGAAGACGATGATTCTGATTATTGGCGCAGGTCTGGCCGGATTAAGCACCGCTTATCATCTGGGCGCACGCCGGGACTATCAGATGTACGAAAAGGAGGATCAGGCGGGCGGCTTGTGCCGGTCTTACGCCATAGACGGCTTCACCTTCGATTACACCGGTCACCTCCTGCATACCCGGAATGAGTACACCAGAACACTTCTACAAACGCTCCTGCCCGGCGCCTTGTCGGTCCATAGGCGCAAGGCATCCATCTTTGCGCAGGGTGTCCTGACTCCCTATCCCTTTCAGGCCAATCTGTACAAACTGCCGCGTGAGGTGATACAAGAATGCCTGGTGGGATTTTGCCGGGCACTGCAGGATCGTGCCGCAGCATGCGCGACTGGACAACCATCCTTTACTACGAATGGGACGATTTCATTCAAGGAGTGGATTGTCAGCGTTTTCGGCGAGGGAATCGCGCGTTATTTTATGGTTCCCTATAACGAGAAATTGTGGCGGACCGAGCTGAATCAGATTTCCAGTGACTGGGTTGACTGGTCGATTCCGGTGCCCACCCTGGAAGAGGTGATCGGCGGAGCGCTGGGAACCACCAATGATCACATGGGCTACAGCGCGCAGTTTCTCTATCCTGATGAGGGGGGCATCGGCATCCTGCCGTTTTCTTTTCTGCCCCATCTGAACGAGGTGCACTATAACAAACAGATGACGGCGGTTGACCTCAAGGAAAAACGGGTATGGTTCAGTGACGGTGATTCGCGTGCCTATACTGCCCTGGTTTCTACCATTCCGCTGCCGGATCTGCTCGGCATGATTCGTCAGCTTCCTGACGATCTTGCCGGGATGAAAAGAGGCCTTCGGCATATATCGGTCCTGGATATCAATCTCGGCATCAGCCGAAAGGGCATTACCGACCAGCACTGGATATATTTTCCGGAAGCCTCCACCTCCTTTTACCGCGCAGGATGCTATTCTAATTTCGCGGATTCAAGCGCGCCATCCAATGCATCATCCCTCTACCTTGAGATCTCATACCTTCCGGGGACGGTGCAGGATCGGCAGGCGTTACTTGATAATGCGCTGCAAGGTCTTACGCGATGCGGCTTGCTCGAGGGCAGCGACCGGGCTCTGGTGAAATCGGTGATTGACATGCCCTGTGCCTATGTCATGTATGATGACTTCAGAAAAAAGAATCTGCCTTCCATAATGAAATTCTTGAAAAACAACGGCATCTGGTCCATCGGCAGGTACGGAAGCTGGAAATATATGTCCATGGAAGATACCATGCTTGAGGGCAGGGCGGCGGCAGAGGAGCTCCGTGGCTAAGATAACCGTGGTACATATCATTACCAAGCTGGAGCTGGGAGGCGCCCAGCAGAACACGCTTTTTACGGTTGCTCATCTCGACCGTAACCGGTATGAGCCTGCTCTGATAACCGGCGCCAACGGGATGCTGATTGATGAGGCGCGTCGCCTGACGGGCGTTCGTCTCTACCTCGTCCCTGAACTGGTGCGTGAAATACGACCCGTGAAGGATATCACCGCGCTTTTTAAAATAGCGCGCATCCTGAGAGCGATACAAAGGGATGTCCGCAAGCAAGCAGGCAATGCAACAGGTGCGGTTATCGTTCATACCCACAGTTCCAAGGCGGGCATACTGGGAAGATGGGCTGCCCGGCTGGCGGGAATCCGGTGCATTATTCATACGGTGCACGGCTTCAGCTTCCACCAGTTTCAGCCCCGGCTGACACGGGCGGTGTACGTGATGTTAGAGCGGCTTACCGCATCAATAACCAGCGCCTTTATCCTGGTCTCACGGGCAAACCGGGATGAGGGAATCAAGCAAAAAATTTTTACCCCGGAAAAAGCCGTGCTGATCCGCAGCGGCATTGACATTAAAGAATATCAAAGCGTCCACTGTGATCGAATGGCAGTGAGAGCAGAACTGGGCATTACCAATGGAGCACCGGTGGTGGCAATGGTTGCCTGCTTTAAGCCGCAAAAGGCGCCGCTCGATTTCATCAAAACCGCTCGTTTGGTACTTGACGAATACCCGCAGGCCGAATTTCTGATGGTGGGTGATGGGGATTTGCGGCCGCGCATAGCGGCATTAGCGGCAGAGCTCAAGATCGCAGACAATGTGCATCTCGTCGGATGGAGGAAGCAGGTGCCGCAGATCATGCATTCCATTGATCTGCTCGTCCTCACCTCACTATGGGAGGGCTTGCCACGCGTCCTGCCGCAGGCAATGGCAGCCGGCGTTCCGATCGTGGCCAGTGACGTGAACGGCTCGCGCGAGGCCATCAGCGAAGGGATCAACGGCTTCCTCACGCAACCGCATGATGTGCAGGAAATGGCTCGTAAGATCCTCTACTTGCTTACCCATCCTGAAGAAGCACGTGCAATGGGCCGCAACGGCAGGGGTTTGGTTCAGGAATTTGACATCTGGAAGATGCTCAGACAGCAGGAAGTGCTGTATGCTCACCTGAGCGGTTCACGCTTTGTTGATCATTGCGGACAAGGTATATGAGCCGGATTAACGCAAAAAGCACAGCATCCTTCCTGCTGGTTGGACTGATTTTATTTTTTCTCATCCGCGTTCTCTATCGAAACTGGCTCCAGGTCAAAAGCTTCGATTTCAGCTTTGCCTGGAGCTCGCTTCTGCTATCCTTCCTGATTTTGCTCGCATATCTCGTTCTTCGGGTTTATATCTGGAAAGTGATTCTTCACAAAATGAAAGTATCACTGGGTTTTCGAACCTGTCTTAAAATATCATTTTTAAGCACCATGGGAAAATATCTTCCCGGCAAGGTATGGCTGGTGCTGGGAAAGGTGTACCTGGCGGGGAAGGAAGGAATACCCAAGCCGATTGCGTTGGCAAGCGCAGTGCTGGAGGTTGTGCTTGAGCTAACCGCAAGCATAGTATTTTTTCTTGTCTTCCTGTGCGCCCGTACCGGGCTAACCACTCTTTCCAATAATCTGCTTTATGTCCTTATCATTGCTGTGGCGGTTGGGCTGATTATGCTGCATCCCGCAGTATTTTATGCTGTTACCAACACTGGCCTACGCTGGATCAAAAAGGACACCATTCAGGCAGTACTAGGTTATGCGGGCATGCTCCACCTCTTTAGCTATTATCTGCTGCTGATATTTATTCAGGGCCTTGCTTTTTATTTTTTCATCAATGCAATCTGCTTTCTTCCTGTCAGTACCCTTTTCGGGTTGTCAGCCAGCGTGGCGGCAGCGGGAGCACTGGGAACATTGAGTGTTTTTGCCCCGAGCGGGCTTGGGGTGAGGGAGGGTGTTCTCGCAGTATTACTCACATCCTATGTGGTCAGTCCGGTCGCTGTGCTGATCTCGCTGCTGGCGCGTATCTGGGTCACCCTGGGTGAGCTTGTCTGCGCCCTGTTCGGATCAAGACTCTGATCCGGTTCTACACTTTCAGGCGGTTACAGTAATGCGTGGTAATAAGGGATGGATTATTCTGATACTGCTTCTTTCTGCTTTTACGCTGCAGTCCGCCGGGAGCATACGATCAAAATCGCCCACTTGGGATGAGACACATTATTTCGGCTTAGGATATTATCTGCTTAAGCACCACGACTGGAATATCCCGTCATCAACCTTACACCCGCCACTATCCTATTACCTCAACAGCATCCCGTTATTTTGGTATAAACCGGTTGAAAGCGCATGGAATCTTCCGGATAGAATGAAGGGTGAGGATAAATCCAACCTGGTAATGCCGGTTTTTGGTCTCAAGCTGCTTACCGATCCTCGCTACCCACAGGACCGGTTGCTCCTGCTGGCGCGGGTGCCGACGCTGGCGCTGGCACTGCTCTTGGGATATTTTCTCTTTCAATGGACACATGAATTATACGGTGGAGCGCCGGCGCTGCTGGCCCTGTTGCTCTTCTCTTTTTGCCCCAATATGCTTGCCCATTCCGGGCTGATAACGCCGGATATGGCGTTGACCTGTTTTACCTATATTTCTCTTTACTGCTTTTGGAAAGTATTCCGCCGGAATGGGGGGTGGGGATGGATCATCGCCTGCTCTCTGTCGTTGGGGTGTGCGCTGCTCTCTAAATACAGTGCATTGCTGCAAATCGCCATATTCGGCATTGCTGCTTGCGCAGTGTATGTATCTTCTGATGTCGGTCTTCCGGTCAATTTCCCATTGAATCGCTGGCTGCGTAAGGAGGGCACCTTATTTAAATGGTTGAGGTTGAAAGGCCTGCTTCTGGTGATTTTTGTACTGTCATTTTTCGTTCTCAGCCTGGGCTACCGCTTTCAACTGCATCACTATTTCAGGGGAGTAACCCACCAGATGCTTCATGCCGAAGGCGGCCACCCTTCATTTTTAATGGGAATGTATTCTCAATCCGGCTGGTGGTATTACTATATCGTTGCATTTCTGATTAAGACGCCCATTTCACTCTTACTACTGCTGCTGATGGTGGGATGGCGCTATATGAAGGGCGCGCTGCGTGCTTCGACTGACCTGGTTTTTATGCTCGCGCCGATTGCGATATACCTCATCTTTTTCAGCCTTAACCATCAAAGCATCGGATTGCGGTATATATTGCCCATCTATCCTTTTTTGTTCATGCTGGCAGGAACGGTCGTGGGTCAGGTGAAGATAGCCGGATTCAAGCGATGGCGATATGTAACGATTGCCGTTCTGTGCGGATGGTATCTCGTAGGCACACTTGCCATCTACCCACATTATCTGGCCTATTTTAATGAAGCGGCCGGTGGCCCGGATAAGGGATATCGCTACCTGGTTGATTCGAATTTGGACTGGGGCCAGGATCTGAAGGGATTAGGATGTTACCTGCATGAAAAAGGGATAGGCAAAATTCACCTGAGCTATTTTGGGACGGCCGACCCCGGCTACTACGGCATCAGCTATGAATGGATGCCGAGTTATTATCTGCCGGAAGACTATCGGGGGGTAAGCGCACGGATGCGATCGTTCACTTTCCCCACATCCGGCATGATGGCAATCAGCGCGACCAACCTGCAGAATGTCTATTTCAGCGACAAGCACTTTTATAACTGGCTCACGCAGTATAAGCCCATCGACAAAATAGGCTATTCTATTTTTATCTACGACCTCGACCGGATCAGATAATTGTACATGTATTGTTGCTGATCATCGCAGCTCAAATTCAAAGGTGCTGACAACCCTGATTTTCTTGGTCGGGGTGCTGGTGGGGCTATAGGGGGCTGATTCATCGTTGCCGTCACTGCCGAAAATCTGGATGGCGCCCTGGTTGGCGGAACGGATTTTACCGACAACCGCACCGGAATCAGATGCGAATTGCTGTGCGGTCATTCGGGCGTTCTTAGTGGATTCGGCCAGCAACTGGGGCCGGAGAGCATTAAAGGTCGTAACCGTATAACGCGGATTGGCTTTTCCGTCATACTCCTGGCCATCCAGCACAACGCCTGATTTGAGAAGCTCCTCAGTCGCCCCGATGGCCTTATTCACGAGATCGACCTTTGCCGTTGTTACAATAAGGGATGTAGTCGCGACATAACGAAACCGTTCGTTGGCTTCTGACTGTCCGTATTCACGTGCGAGTTTATCAATGGTGCGGGTGGGCTGACGGCTTATCTCCTCGTCATTAAAACCCTGCATTTTAAGGAAAGAGAGCGCTGTATCACGGTCGGAAACAATCAGTGCATGAGCGTCTTGCAAATCATTGCTTGCCCTCCTGAAACGAAGGGACCAGATTGCCTGGTCTGCCTTTACCTCTCTTTCAACAAGTCCCTTGACGGTAACGGTGCGCGTTTCAGACTTGAATCGGGCAATTCCCGTTCCGATAAAATACCCACCCAAAGCGAGGCCGGCAAAAAGAAACAGGCCAAAAACAATTACTTCTGCCAATACAGTCCGGTTTTCCGCAGGCGCCATCATTCCCCCCTTGTGCATCTAAACGATTACCAGCAGCGTTTTATTCTACGGTTACCTGTGCGTCTTCAAGGATGACATCGTATTGGTAGCCAAGACCGAAATCCTTGTTGGTGGTCAGCACGCCTTTTACCAGAACCGTATCTCCCACCTTTGCTGTAGCCGCAGTTGTGATAGTAAGGTCGTTGCTGCCCTTGTCACCGGTGCCGTCCTGGATATGCATCCAGTTCTTGCCCATGATTTGGGGGCTGAATTTCACCACCTTGCCCCGCAGGATTACCTCTTTGCCGGCCAGCGTATCCTTCTGCAGATAAATCTCGCTGACGGTTTTGCCGCCCTGGGGTATTGCTATTCCTGAGAATTTCATGTCCGACGGTGTGGCGGCAATGTTTCTCCCATGCACCATGTCCAGGTCATCCGATGCGGGCTTATCGCTCGGCGGATTCATCCCGGCAACGGAGATGGCAGATACAAAATAGACGGCATCAAAGGTGCGATTGAGGGTCTTGCTGTGATGGTTGCGCATGATCATGCCGGGCGGAATGGTTACTCTATCACCGGTTTTGACCTGGGTTTCGGGCGCTGCCGCCCAGATTTTTTCTTTCCCGGTGTCCACATTGACGTATGTGTATCCCGCGCTGTTCATGGTTTCTATGACCGTGCCCTGGAATCCTGCAGTCTCTGAAGGAGCGGCAGCCGGCTGAGATGCCTGATTAGGAACTGAAGGTTCTGCACAAGCAGTCAGTACCTGGACAAGCACAAACAGCACAATCATGACGGATGAGATCAGAGTTTTCACGACTACCTCCAGAAAAATGTTGTGTGATTTGTTCGCAACAATAACATAGCTTGTCATTCAGCACAAGGGCAAAGGAATGATCATGTGCGCCGTCTGATTTAAGAACTTGACGCAACCGGTGGCGTGTTTTATGGTGAGCTGTCTCTGTATGTTAGTGAAAAACATGTATTGAACAGCCGCACACAGCGGCGTTCACGGTTACTGAATGATCCGTAAGAACCTTCCACTTTTATATGCCATTCTTGCAGTCTTCACTGTCGGGCTCTGCTGGGGCATAATCATACCGGTTACATCAGTCATTCTTGAAGGAAGGGCGATTGCCACCCCGCTGATAGGCTTAATGGCAAGTGCCATATTTGTTGGAATGACAGTGGGATCTCCCGGCGCGGGAAAGCTCATTCAGCGCTTTGGGATTAAGCCGGTATTGCTTGGAGGACTTGCTTCTTCCGGTGTGTTCATGCTCATACTCGCCGTTTTCACCTCGCTGCCGGCTTGGCTTGCATTGCGATGCGCCCTTGGTGTTTCTTTTGGCGCAGTAATAATATCCTCTGAGGTGCTGATCAACCGCGGCAGCAGCGATGATAACCGCGGAAGAAACCTGGGACTTTACGCCTTTGCCTTTTCGTTCAGTTTGATGATTACCCCGGTCGCGCTCTGGCTCATTGCCTTCGGCGCCGGAGTGCCGTTTATCTGCGGGGCGCTGGCATGCTTTGCCGCAGCGCTGTTCATGCGCACATCCGGCCGGGTGGAACAAGAGAACCCATCAGACGCACCGGGACCTGTGCAGCGCATCTTCACACTCATTTCCCTTTCGCTGCTGACGAATTTTGTTGCCGGCTTTATGGAGGGATCCCTGATTGCGCTCATTCCCCTCTATACCCTGCGTGAGGGGTTCAGCGCCTCTCAAACCGGCATACTTCTGTCAGCCTTTATGATTGGGCATGGCGGTGGTCCCCCGCTCATCGGTCTGCTTGGTGACCGCATCGGGCTCCGGCGCGTACTGGCCATCGTCTATATGCTGGGCTTTGCCGTCTTCATGGTCCTGATAACCGGCACTTTCAGGATGGGGCTGGCTGTGCCCTTGCTTCTTGCGGGCATGTCGGTGGGCGCACTCTATCCCCTGGCGGTAGGCATGATCGGGGAGAGATTGCCGTCAGAAGATTTGCCCAGAGGGAATGCACTGATAACCGCATGCTATGGAACGGGCAGCATTGTGGGTCCCATTATCCCTGCGCTCATCATGCACATTACCATACCGCGCAGCCTTTTTATTATTTCCGCTTCCCTTTATATGGTGCTGCTGATTATAATGAAGTTCCAGCCACACGACCGATCATGGAAACGAACAAGACAGGGCATATGATATCCGGCATACTACTGGCATCCGGTTTGTCCCGCAGAATGAAACAGGAAAAGCTTATCCTTCCGGTCGGCGGTGTTCCAATGCTTGAGCGGGTGATTGGCGCCGCAAAAGCGTCCGATCTTGATGAGGTTCTGCTTGTGTACAATAAAGAGGAAATACGGGCGTTGGGCGAAAAGCATGGCATGTCGCTCGTATACAATGCGCATCCCGAGGATGGGCAAAGCGCCGCCGTCAAGGCAGGGGTACGCCACGTGAACCAGGAGAGCGTCGGGCTCATGTTTTTGGTCGGCGATCAGCCCTTTCTGCGCGCTGCCACCATCAACCGGCTCATTTCCGTTTTCAATTCAAACCCGAGCCGAATCGTTGTCCCCGTTTACAAAACAAGACGAGGCAACCCGGTCATATTTCCATCATCGCTCAAACAAGACCTGCTTTTGCTGGAGGGAGACCAGGGGGGCCGTGCGCTACTGGAGCGAATGCAAAGCCTCATACGCCTGGTACCCATTCCAGATGAGCTTGAGGCAACCGACATTGATTCTTTTGAAACCTATGAAAAACTGAATGGAAACGGCGCCTAGGCCGGACCCCCGAGGGCATTTTTTTTTGCAGCGTTTATGCTTGACAGTTTTTGAAGAGTTACCTTATAGTGTACAGCCAGTTTACCCTAACCAGAAGGTATTACGCTGAAGGAGCGCTGCGACAATGAGACTTCCACGATTTGAATACCGAAAGCCGTCCGGTTTGGAAGAATGCCTTGACATCCTGCAGGAGCACGGCAGCAGGGCAGGGATTCTTGCCGGCGGGACAGACCTTTTGATTAACATGAAATACCGGGTGCTTAATCCGGAGCTGGTGATAGGCATCAAGGGGTTGCCGGAATTAGGCCACATTGTGCCGGACGAAAAGGGATATTGCAGCATCGGGGCCGGCGTCACCCTTTCAGAGATTGTTTCCCACAGGCAAATTGCCGCTGAATTTCCCTCATTGCATAAAGCGGTGCAATCGGTTGCCTCGAAGCACATTCGCAACATGGGGACCCTCGGGGGCAATGTCTGCCTCGATACCCGATGCTGGTACTACAATAAGTCAAAATGGTGGAGGGATGCGCGCGACGTTTGCCATAAAATGGGCGGCAGGGAATGCCATGCCATCAAGGGGTCGCCCCGTTGCCACGCCATCAACAGTTCAGACACGGCGCCCGTTCTCATTGCGCTCGGCGCCAGGGCGAGGATCATCAGAAAGGGGCAGGAACGGGTTGTGCCGTTTAAGGATTTTTTTCAGGATAACGGCGCGTGTCCCACGGTTCTTACCCCCGGGGAGATGCTTGCAGCCATTCTCATTCCCCGGGAAGCCATTACGGCGCATACCAACTTTGCCAAAACGGCCATGCGCCGGGGCATCGACTATTCCATGGGAAGCATCGCGGCATTCCTGTCATACAATGCCAGGGGGGCGGCTGATCTGCGATTGGTGCTCAATTGCATCAGCTCAGCCCCGATTAGCTTGAAAAAGACGGTCCAGGTTATCACCGATGCAGGATTTACCGATGCCGCTATCGAGATGGCGGCGCTCACCGCCCGATCGGAACTTGGAGCGCTCACCAATATGTTTACATCGGCGGGCTACAAGCGCCATCTTGCCGAGGTGCTGGTAAAAAGAGCCCTCGCTGAGCTTAAGGACCTTTCCGGAAAACACAGGAGCGCCTAATGGAAAAGAGAATCATATCCCTGACGGTCAATGAAACTGTTTACGAAGTGGCGGTAAAACCGTCGCAAACCCTGCTTGAAGTCATCAGGGATGAACTGGGGCTTACCGGGACAAAACGGGGATGCGAGATCGGCACCTGCGGCGTCTGTACGGTCATCATTGACGAAAAGGCAATTCTTTCATGCCTGACCCTGGCGGTTGAGTGCGAAGGGCGACGCATCACCACCATCGAGGGCATCAGCACTGCCGAGTCACTGCACCCCCTGCAAAAGTCGTTTATTGAAAACGGGGCCATTCAGTGCGGATACTGCACGCCGGGCATCATCATGACCGGCAAAGCGCTGCTGGATGAAAACCCCAACCCAACCGACGATGAGATCAAGGAAGCGCTTGCCGGCACCTTTTGCCGCTGCACCGGGCATATTAAAACCATGGAAGCGGTCAAAAAGGCATCCCTTCCTGCAGGAGAGAAGGAATAATGGCGGATAAATACAATGTAGTTGGACGGAGGCAAACAAAACTCGACGCACCGCTCAAGGCTACCGGCCGGTCCCAGTTTACCGAAGATGTCGTGCTTCCGGGGATGTTGCATGGAAGAATTGTTCGCAGCACCATACCGCGGGGACGGATTGTGAACATTGATACTTCCCGCGCCGAACGTCTGCCGGGGGTCAAGGCGGTGGTTACCCACAGGGATTCAGGCGGCATCATGGTCGGCCCGGACCAGCAAATGCTCTGCGATGAACTGGTCTATTACATCGGTGATGAAGTCGCGGCAGTGGCTGCAACCGATGAAGATACTGCCCTGGAAGCGGCCGGGCTTATTACGATTGACTACGAGCCGTTGCCGGCATTGCTCACCATGGAAGAGGCCATGGCTCCGGGCGCCCCGGTGCTTCACCAGTACTACGATGACAATTTTGCCGATGAAAAGCTTGTGCACTATGGGGATGCGGACAGGTCGTTTGCTGAATCCGATCACATCCGGGTCGATACGTTTGATGCATTTCCCTCTCACAACTGTTTCGCAGAACTGCACGGAACCATTGTTGACTATTCTCTCCCCGGCAAGCTTACCGTATGGACCCCCAGCCAGACGGCAATCCTCATCCAGAAAGGGATGGCGCAGAGTTTGGGCCTGTCGGAAAGCCAGGTGCGAATCCTCAATCTCAACACCGGCGGCGCATTTTCCGGAAGGGGGACGGTCCGGCCGCATCATTTAATCGCTGCCGTGCTTTCTCGAAAAGCTTCACGGCCGGTGCGTATATGTATTGACGCTGAAGAAGAATTTATCGTTTGCCGTTCGGCAGGCAAAAGCAAGCTTACCTTTAAATCGGGCGTGCTCAAGGACGGCACGCTCAAGGTGATTGAAGCTGACCATTTATATGACTGCGGCGCCTACGTTGAGACGCAGTTCATCCAGCTGATTATTGTGGCATCGACCCTGCAGATGCTGTACAAGATCGAGGCCATGCGCTACAAGGGCAAACTGGTATATACCAACAATGTGCCTTACTTTTTCCATCACGGAGGCGGTCTGGTGCCCTCACAGTTTGCTCTGGGCCAGCACCTTTATGCGCTTGCACGGGACATCGGGATGGATCCGCTGGATCTGCATCATAAGAATGCGGTTGAAAAGGGGCATACCTCCATCGGCGACACCCACTTTGCCAGTTGCGGTCTTAAAGAATGTATCGATAAGGCGGCCCGGAAGTCCGGCTGGAAAAAGAAATTCGGCAAGCTCCCGCCCTACCGGGGTATCGGCATTGGCTGCGGGGTGATGAGTTCGGGCGGAAAAGGCCTTTTCCAGCACGATACCTCAGCCGCATTTCTGAAAATTGCCGAGGACGGCAAGATTTGCCTTTTTACCGGCCTGCCGGATATGGGGCAGGGCTCACATACTACCATGGCCATGATTGCCGCAGAAACCCTGGGCATTGCCGCGGATGACATTACCGTGATTTCAGGCGACACCGATGTTGCTCCGTTTGACGTGGGGGCGTTTTCCCAGCGGGGCACCTTTACCACCGGAAATGCGGTCATGAACGCCAGCCTTGATGCGAGGGGGCAGATTGCCAAAAACGCGGCGGAAAAGCTCGGGGTGAAGCCGGCATCGCTCGTATTCAGGGATCGAAAGATTTACTCCAAGTCTGATCCTGAAAAGGCGATTTCCTTTGAGGATGTGGTGTTTGACAGCCTCAATTCATCGGAAGGAAGATTCATTATGGGCCGGGGCTTTTATAATTCACCCACCAGCAAGCCCGCCCTTGCCTATTCGTTCGGCGCCCAGATTGCCGAGGTGGAGGTGGATCCGGAGACGGGCATGGTTCGACTGGTCAGGATGACGGTTGCCCATGATGTGGGGCGGGCAATCAACCCGCTTGCGGTCGAGGGACAGATGGACGGTCAGGCCTTCAGCGGCATGGGACAGACGCTTTTTGAAGAATGCATCCTGGAACAGGGCCAGATTCTCAACCAATCCAGGATTGACTACCGCTTGCCGAGAACGTATGAAGTTCCGGACATGGAGCATATTATCGTCGAGACCAATGATCCGTACGGACCTTTCGGCGCCAAAGAGGTGGGGGAGGGACCGATCGCATGTAATCCGCATGCCATCGCCAACGCTGTAAGCAATGCCATCGGCTACACGCTCAAGGAATTTCCCCTCACCCCCGAGCGTGTGCTGGAAGGGATACGGAAACGGGACAGGGAAAAGATACGCGCGTGACAGGGAGAGAGTTTTTTCTGTTATTCTGCGGCTTGACCGCAGAATTCAGAAAGTTGCTGGAATCGTGGATCCTGCGATCAAGTCGCAGGATGACAAACCGTTGATTCAACCATTTAACAGCGGCACTGCGACTGTAGTTTCAGTTCCGGAACATTCATAAGGAGGACTATGTATGAAGATCCTGGCCATATGCGGAGGCATGCGGGAAGAGAGCAATACCAACAAGCTGGTGAGAAAGGTTGCGGAAACAGCCGGCTTCGACTACGACGTTGTGGATTTGGGAAAACTTGAAGTAAAGCCGTGCACCGGATGCTCGGAATGCATGATGAATGAGGGGAAATGCCCCATTGCTGATGACATGCAGGCGCTGTACCAGAAAATGCTTGATTCGGATGCCTTAGTGCTTGGTTCTCCCACCTACTACATGAATGTTTCCGGTGTGGTCAAATGCCTGATTGACCGAAGCCTGGCGCTCTATTATCGCGGCATCGGTCCGCAGTATGATCCAGACATGCCCTTTATGGGACAGCGGCCGCTGGCGGGGAAACCGGCAGTCTTGGTTACCACGGTTGCGGGTGTCGGACAGGAGAAAACAATGGAAGTCCTCGCCCTGTGCATGGGGGAATCCCACCGCATGAACATCGTTGACAAAATAGCGGTTGCCATCGGCATGAACGATGTTGCCGACATGCCGGAGGTGATGAAGCTGGCAGAGGCGGCGGGTAAAAAGCTGGGGAGTGCGCTCAAGAATCAATAAAAAGGGGATTGCTTCGTTCGTTCCGCAGGGGCGGTACTCCTGGCAATGGCAGATTTACTAAAACCGGTAGGAGCGGCTTTAGCCGCGAAAAGACCTATTGCAGGCAAAGGATTAAACTATGTTTCAGCCATATTTTGAGGATAAGGAAAAAGGTGGTCTCTTTCATGCGGTGTCAGAGGACTGGTCACGCGTCGTCGATGCTCAAAAGATGTCCGTGGATCAATTTTCCGCTGCCAGGATTTCTGTCATCGGTGCAATGATAAGCCACGAGCATGATGCCATCATTGATGCCGGCAAAGCGGTGGATGAGGTCATCAACCGTTTTGAGGATACGCGCAACGGGGGCTATTTTTTTGCGGCGGACAAAAACTGGAACATCGTCCGCCGGGAAAAGAACCTTGACAAAACGTCTGAAATATTCGGCGTATTGATGCACCTCTATGAAGTTAGTTATAAGGACGCGTATCTCCTGAAAGCGCTCAATTTTCTGGATGTGGCCCTTGACCATGCGTGGGACAAGCAGCATGGCGGCTTTTTCTCGCTCTACACTGAAACCTGGGATGCGGCAACTGATCTTAAGGATTTGGCAACACAGTGCAGCATGCTTCAGCACCTGAACGGTTCCTGGAAAGATGGGATGGATTCCCCGTTTGGCGCAAAGTCCGCGTACCATAAACAGCGGGCCAAAGAACTGGGAGATCTTATTCTTGATAAGGCGGCAGATAAGCTGCATGGCGGCTTTTATACCTCATTCACCCGGGACTGGAAGCCTGCTTCGAAGGACAAGGACATAGCTGAAATGGCTTCCCTGGCACTTACCCTCTATTTTCATTATCACAACCTTGGCCCTTCAATCTGGGGTCCGCGACGGGGCAGCCATGCCTTCACCGGGAGGCCATATGCTGCTGTCTATTCATACCGGGGCCCGGCGCCAAGCGTTGAACCGGTGAGCGAGTATGCGTACCAGTTCGGGAAAAAGGTCGTTGAAATAGGAGATATCCTGGTCAATCATGCCTGGGACAAAGATGAGGGAGGCTTTTATGACAGCGTAAGCGAAAATCTTAACCCTCACGATAGTACCAAGCACATCGATACCCAGATCAATTGCCTCCTGGCTCTCAATGTGGCCTATCGCCTGACCGGGGCATCACGCTTCCAGCAAAGATGCGCTGAGGCGATCAAAACCATTGAAGACAAGTGTTTCGATCCGGAAAATGCCGGTGTGTATGCATCGTTTGCGAAAGACTGGACACCGACATCCCGGGATAAAGTGTGCGGTCCCAATCTGATCGTCGGCGGGATCATGAGCATGATCGGCCCGGTGGCGCAGGGCATTGATGTTACGCGGGACATGCATGCCCTTTGGGTTGAGCCTTTCTCCCAAAAAGTCAAGTCAGGTGAATCAGCGCAGTTTACGGTTACAGTTCAGAACCAGGGTTTTGAAAGAGAAAAAATTCGCGTCGGCGGACTCTGTGCACCCAGCCGCTGGCTGAATCCCGGAGATAGTATCTTTGAACTGGAGCCCCATGAGACTAAAAGCTTTGCCCTGACCGTTACACCGCCCAAGGATATGCCGCCGGGTGACTATCCGTTTGAGATCACCTGCATGGGCGCCGGTGAAGTGGCGGATTATGTATCAAGGAGTGGTAAGATTTCCATCCGCTAAGACAAAAGTATTCCATCAGGAAAGGTTCTTGTGATAGTTGAAGGTTTAACGCAAAAATAAAGTCTGACTTGTAGGGGCGACCGGCCGGTCGCCCCTACGTGCATGGATGGCCAGGCTAATTTCAATTTCGCTCTTTAAGGAATATTTATGAATAAGAAGACTATTAAAAATATCCTTACGACGGAAGGGCAGGGGCAGGAACTGATCGTCGAGGGGTGGATACGCACCAAGCGGGAATCAAAAGGGCTTTCGTTCCTGGAGCTCAATGATGGATCAACGATAAGGAATCTACAAATTATAGTTGAAGAAAGTTTCCCAGAGTATGAAGCGATCGTGCGGGAGATTGCCACCGGATGCAGCGTTTCCGTGAAGGGCAATCTTGTTGCATCGCCGGCGGAAGGGCAGAAGGTTGAATTGAGGGCTTCGTCAATTACCATTGTTGGCGCTGCCCCGCCTGATTTTGTGCTTCAGAAAAAGAGGCATTCATTTGAGTTCCTGCGGGATATTGCCCACCTGCGGCCTCGCACCAACTCATTTGGCGCGGTCGCACGCGTAAGGAGTGCATTGAGTTACGCAATCCACACCTTCTTCCAGGAACGAGGCTTTATCTATATTCATACGCCGATCATAACCGGCAGCGATTGCGAAGGGGCAGGGGAGATGTTTCAGGTTACAACCCTTCCCTTGGAGAATCCGCCCCTTGTTGAAGGCAAAGTGGATTACAGCAACGATTTTTTCGGAAAGAAAGCATCTCTTACTGTAAGCGGCCAGCTTGAGGGTGAAACCTATGCCTGCGCCCTGAAAAATATTTACACGTTTGGTCCCACCTTCAGGGCGGAGAACTCAAATACCTCGCGCCACCTGGCAGAGTTCTGGATGATAGAGCCGGAGATGGCCTTCTGCGACCTTTCATTGAATATGGAGGTGGCCGAGGAATTTATCAAATACTTGTTGAGCTATCTTCTGAAAAATTGTCCTGACGACATGGACTTCTTTGATCAAAGGATCAGCAAGGGAGTTATTGATAATCTTTCAGCAATTCTAAAGAGCTCTTTCAGAAGGGTAACCTACGATCAAGCAATTGAACAGCTATCGGGCGCCAAGGTTGCCTTTGAATTTCCCGTGGCCTGGGGCGCTGACCTGCAAAGCGAACACGAAAAATTTCTGACGGAAAAGATATATGGGCAGCCGGTGATTCTGATCAATCATCCACGGGACATAAAGGCCTTTTACATGAAGCTGAATCAGGACGACAAGACGGTGCGGTCAATGGATGTGCTGGTACCGCGACTGGGCGAGATCATCGGGGGAAGTCAGCGGGAGGACGATTATAATACCTTACGGTCCAAGATTGAGCAGTGTGGACTTAATCCCAGGGAGTACTGGTGGTATCTTGAACTTCGGCGTTATGGCAGCGTTCCCCATGCCGGCTTTGGCCTTGGTTTTGAACGGCTGGTGCAATTTGTCACCGGCATGCAGAATATCAGGGATGTGATACCATTTCCCCGCGCGGTTAAAACCCTGGAATTTTAGCAGCACATCCACCATTCTACGAACGACCAGCCGGTTGCCCCGACAAATCCTAATGTCACGTCACAGGAATTATCTGTGACTCATTTACCGTCCCGTCTTTATTCCACCCCCGCACCTGGTAATAATCAGACAATAATTTTTCAATTGGCGGTAATGGATCGGACACGGTTCCTGATGTTCGGCTGATGGTGAGGATGCGACCGGGAAGCCTATCCTCTCCTGCCATCATTCCAATCCGTTGATTGATCAGCCTTTTCAGGTTGACAATCCGTGCACCGGCCTCCATGAGAGATTCAAACGGTACCTCCATGCCGGTTGCCAGTTTGAACCAGGAAAGCACATCTCGCGCGGTTATACCGGGGAAGCCCATGGCGGAATTGTACTGCGCATAGCCTGCATGTGAGAAAGCACAGAGCACCAGGGAATTTAAAACCGCACCGTAGTCCTGTCCGCGTGCCACCATTTCAGCGGTTCCTTCCACGTTGAATCTAATATCCGCCATACCGGTCAAATCAAACCCCTCTACTTTTGGGTCTGCCGCTCCTGTATGAATGGCGCCCCGATTGTCGGTAGCATAGGCCAGCGCCAGGAAATTATGCGCCCGCGGATCATGGGCTGGTATCTCAAGACCTTTGACTTCAATGGCATACTGCCCTGCCTGCGCACCGAGCTTGCGTGCCGCCAATCGCGTTCCATCGGCAAGAACGGCGCCTATTCCCTCGCGTGAACAAATCTTCTGCAGCAGGGTAAGCATCGCCGCGGCATTGCCAAAGCTCAGATCAAGACCGTCCGTATCCTTTCTGGTTAAAATACCAGCCTCGAAGCATTCCATGGCAAAAGAGACAACACCGCCAGCGGAAATTGAGTCGATGCCCTGACGATTGCAAATAGTGTATGCCTGCTGGATGCAGTCCATATCAATAATACCGCACTGCGACCCGAGGGGAGCTACCGATTCCCAGACGTTTTGCCGCTCGCCATCCTGCACATGAGACTCAACGCATCCAGTCCTGCACCCGGCGCAGAGATACGGCTTTCCCTTGCGCACATGTTTTTCCAGCTCTCGGAGAAATGATTCCCTGAATCCCGGGAGGTCAGCATCCCTCCAGTTGTTCACACCATACCGCCGGTCGGCAAGAAACATGGAAAAGACGCCATGGGCCTTTTTAAAGCGGTGGTCGGGACTGTTGATCAGCTCGGGCATAATATGTTTGATCGATGACTTCAGCCCTTCGCGGTCGAAAAGCGGAATTTCACCGCTTCCCTTGACGGCAATGGCTTTGAGGTTTTTTGATCCCATGACCGCGCCCAGACCGCAGCGTCCCGCTGCACGCGCGGCCTTACCGTCATGCATGATCGAAGCAAAGCGAACACGATTTTCACCGGCAAGGCCGATGGCTGCTACGCTTGCATCGCATCCACACAGTTTCCGGACAAGGGTTTCTGTTTCATAGGTGTCTTTGCCCCGAAGCAGGGCAGCATCTTCAATGGAAACGCGACTGTCCGCTATCCTGATAAACACCAATGTATCTGACCGGCCGGTTATGACCAGGCCGTCATAGCCCGCTCTTTTTATTTCTCTGCCCCAGGTGCCGCCGGCGTACGATTCGCCCCAAATGCCGGTAAGAGGAGATAAGGCGGCAACGCAGTGCCTGCCACTCCAGGGAATGATGGTGCCGGTAAGCGGGCCGGCCATAAAGATGAGCGGATTATCCGCGGCAAGGGGGTCAATTGCTGCGGGAAGCCTCTCTGAAATAAAGGCGGCTGCAAGACCGACTCCGCCTATATAATTTTCCGCCAGCTTTTCGGAGAGTGGCCGGATCACTATCTCTCGGGTGGTTAAATTTATCTGAAGATACCTGCTGGTGTACCCCTGGTATTTCATGGATAGCTCCATTTGTTTCACTGCTAGCTGCTATTTAATCAAATAGGGTGTAACAATGTCAATCTCAATCAGCATCAATGGAGCCCCAGGCATGCAATTAAAAATGCTTGACGTCGCATGCTATTTACATTAAAGGTGCAATGGGATTCGAAAGAAATCTCATCGATAGATATCGCAGGTGCGATTATGCAAAAGGTTCTTATCATAGGTTCGACCGGCTATCTGGGAAGCTATCTGGTGCAGGAATGTAAACGGCGGGGGTATTGGGTGCGCGCCCTGGCCCGGAATCCGCAAAAGCTCCATGCGATCAGAGACTGCATCGATGACCTTTTTGTCGGGGAAGTGACAAAACCTGAATCGCTTACAGGTGTATGTGATGGCATCGATATCGTTATCTCTGCCCTGGGGGTGGCCAGTTCCCGCACTGATGAAACGATTCCAATGGAAGACGTCGACTATGGGGGAAACAAAAATGTTCTTGATTGTTCAGTAACCGCAGGCGTTAAAAAGTTCATCTTCGTCTCGTTTATCATAACGCCGGAGCTTCAACATCTTGAAATTACCCGCATCAAGAGAAAATTTGAAAAGGCCTTGATTGACTCAGGACTTGCTTATTGCATTATCCGGCCTACCGGCTTTTTTGCGGACATGAAGGAAATATTTGAGCTTGCCAGGAAGGGCAGGGTGTATCTCATCGGCCACGGGAACTACAGGGGAAACCCCATTCACGGAGCTGACCTGGCGCAGTATTGCGTTGAAGCGATAAACAAAAACGATAAGGATCTTTCGGTGGGCGGCCCAGATATATATGCGTATCGACAATCATCAGCGCTGGCCTTTTCTGTTCTCGGAAAGCCGACACGCATTACCACAATCCCCGGCTGGCCCTTTACCCTGCTCCTAAAGCTATTGAAGCCTTTTGTCAGCAGGAGAAAATTCACCGCACTACAATTTTTATTTGCGGCCATGCAGACGGATACCGTAGCGCCGAAATACGGAACACATACACTCGAGAACTTTTTCAAGGAGCTGAATGTAACCCATACATAATATTGTAGATAGATAAAAAACTTTTCAATATTCCTTTTCTTGTCATTTGCCGACTTGATTGGTTAATCCATATCACACTGCATGATATGAAAATAGTGTCATTTCGAACGAATGTGAGAAATCTTATATGATACAGTATAGAAGATTTCTCAGCCGCTGCCGCGACTCCTTCGAAATGACAAGAATTAAAGGGATTCTTGTCATTCCTTAGACAAACATCTTCTCAAACGACGAATACGGAGCCGTATATGGAAATGAGAACGCTGCATTATGAAATATGTGAACTGGTGCATGGCCGGGTTCAAGAGATCAACCATAATCGCACGATCGAGCGCAAAACATGGAGGGTACCCTTTGGCAGCTGGGATGTTGCCGTCATGCGCGGGAAGATAATTGAAAAGGCATCGACAACCAGGATTGCCCTTGCCACCAAGCATCCTCTAACAGGCATCGATACACAATTTAATGTCTTTCAGGTCATGGTGTATCCCGCAAATCCCAAAATCCCCATTTTGCTTATCAATATTGAAAACCGGGTCGGACGAGACGATATCTTTGCCGGGTTTCTGGATGTGGCGACGGTTGCGGCACTCAAATCGGATTTACGTATGCTGCAGAACAGAATTCGGGCACTTGCTGAGGATCACAACAAGGGCTATGAGGGGCTTCGATCAAAGCTCGAGAACATGTACAGCCGGGAGAGTTCGAACAAACCGGTGAATGCAGCCATCGGCATACGCCTTGATCTAAAGGCAAAGGACTATGACCTTCTCAGGGATTGTGCGCTGTGCTGGATAGAATCCTACTTTGAAATAGTGGAGAAGCGGCGCAAAGACAAATATACGCAACGGCAGGAAGTGGTTATGAACCAGGCGCGCGCGCGCATTATGGAATTTTACCTGCTTAAGGATGTTTCGTTCAAGGTGGCGCTGCAACTTGGCGTGCCGCTGGAAGCTCTCTCGCTGGGCAACTTCGCACCCTGCATACGGTATTAATTTTCAAATGAAACATGCATGTCCATTCTACGTGTGCAAAATAATAATAGTGGAGGGCCATGCTCTGTCATGGCCGCGTAAAATGAATATTCGGACGCGACAGAGCGCGTCCCTCCACAAGATTAATTTCAAATAAATCTTAGAAACCTATCCACCTGGTGATGGATTCAACCGGTTCCCGGCTTCGTTCAAATGTATTGAGATGACACTCCGCTCGAGGATATCCCAGGGCAACCCCCGCCAGCAGCTCCTTGTCCTCTCCAATTGCCAGATGCTTTTTGATGTCTTCCTGACAGATGACCGTGACCGTAAGCCAGCAGGTGCCGAGCCCCCGCGCATGGGCAGCAAGCAGGAAGTTTTCGATGGCCGCGGCCGTGCTCAGCCGGTACTGCTTATCATCAGACTTGTAGGTTACAAAGTAAACGGCAACCGGCGCATCAAAAAACCGCAGGCTCCTTACAAACACCTCACCGGGGTCGAGCCCGTCTTCCGATGCAACCCGCATCAGGGTTTCCATGATCTCCTGCTGGCGACTTCTCAATGGCTCGGGAGGATTGCCGAAGGCATCTCCCGCATTCATCCGCAGGGCAAAATTATCACTTATAATGCGGTTCACGTCACTGAGTGCCTCACCGGTCAAGACGACAAATTCCCAGGGCTGACGGTTGGTGGCGCTCGGAGCCCAGGTGGCCGCTGCAAGGCACTCTTCTATCAATTTCCGGGGCGGTACTTTTTGTTCAAAGGCCCTGATGCTTCTGCGTGACTTGATTACCTCATGCAGATCCATATAGTGGTCCCCATGTTGATTAGCTGAAAGAATTATGGATTCTGCGGTCAAGCCGCAGAATGACATTGCATTATTATCTTTGTAGATTGTGCTGGTGTAATTGACAAGTGCTTGTTACATGGACCATGAATGTTCAATCACAGCATCTTCATCACCTCATCAGCGCTCATTACCTCGCCAAAACCCATCCTGATAACCTTTAACGTTGCCTCATGTCCGGCTGGATCAAAGGTGGCGCAGCCATCGCTGATCACGACAATGTCATATCCATAGGCCACCGCTTCACGGGCGGTGGTTTCAACGCAGTAATTGGTTGCCACACCGGTCAATAGCAAGGTGGTGATGCGCCGGTTCCGCAGCAAACGGTCCAGGCCGGTCTGAAAAAACGCGCCGTATGCCTTCTTCATCAGCATGAGATCGCCCTTTTCAGGCGTCAATTCATCAATAATCCGGGCGCCCCAGCTTCCAACAGCCAAAGCGCCATGCTCTTTCGCCTTCGCTCCCAATTTGCGAAGCGGTAGCGCAACATCTGAATAGTCAGGCTGCCAGGCTGTGTATATATTGATGACATCTCTTCCGCTGGCCCGGAATGTCTGTGCAAGCTGCTTGATGCAGGGTATCGGAGTTGTCAACAGTTCAAGCGAATGGTTATCAAGGCCGATGCCCCGCGATGATTTTCGCACAAAACCATCCGGATGAATGAAATCATTTTGCATGTCAATAATGAGCAGGGCGGCATGTTCCATATCCATCTATCGATTCCTCTTTCGAATCTATTGATAAAGCAATTGAAATCTGATATGAAAGCGGGTGACTGTAGCAATACTATAGTTGCATAAACATTACAAGGGGAGAGTGCCATGCCTGAAGCGTCGCGCGTATGGACGGAGACCATATTTAACATTGCCTATCTCATCATTGTATGGTGGCTGGTGATTGCCATGATTAGCCGGCGAGAACTGGTGGATGCAAAGGAGCAGCGGGTTGCCGGACTGATCATGTGGGCCTTTTTCTGGCTTGGCCTGGGAGATATCGGCCATGTCGGTTTCAGGGTGGTGGCCTATGCCATGGGCGGCCTCAACGCGGCAATGACATTGTTCGGACGTCACATAATGCTGGCGCCCATGGGATCGCTTGCTACCGCGATTACCTTCACCTTTTTTTACGTCATTCTCATCATGATCTGGCATGAACGATTTAAGAAACCATACGGCGTTCTCGGGATGAGCATCTTTGGACTTGCGGCAGTGCGAATGATCATCATGGCCTTTCCCGCCAATAACTGGAACAGCCTTCAGCAGCCCCATGATTGGGCAATCATTCGAAACGTGCCGCTGATGCTCATGCAGCTGGGATCGGCATACCTGCTCATGCGGGACGGGCTGCGGGAAGGTGACAAGACCTTTGTCTGGATGGCGATCATGGTCATTGTTTCATTTGCCTGTTATGCGCCGGTGATATTTTTGCAGCAGCGGGTGCCGCTCATCGGCATGCTGATGATTCCGAAAACCATTGCCTATCTGGTCATTGCCTTTTTGGGATATTTCCGGTATTACCGGGTTCGCCCGGTCCGGGAAGCCGCCGGCAGCATCGCCTGATCGTGTAGAACATTCCTGCGCTGCAATCATGATCAGCCTAACGTGACCAGCGATACTACCATGGAAAAAGGATTATCACGCAGACATCATGGACAAAGGTCTCCTACCAATATTATTGACGGTATTTCTTCTTGCCTTCGGCATGAGCTTTGTCTCCCCGCTCATACCCCTGCTGCTGCAGGATAAGGGAGCATCATCAGCCACCATCGGGCAGATAGCTACCACCTATTTTCTTGTCTTTACCATCACCACCTCCTTTTTGGGCCGGTGGATTGAAAAGGCCGGATCAAAAAAGATGATCATGGCCGGGCTTGCCATTTTCGGGCTGGCCATACTGGCAATGCCTTATATGCCGGACCCCGGATTTTTTTATCTGCTGCGCGTAATCCAGGGTGTTGGATCGGCGCTACTGTTCGCGCCCACCGAGGCTGCGATCAATATTCTTTCATCTCCGGAGCGCCGCGGCTCGAACATGGGTCTGTACGGGGTTGTGTTTGCGGTCGGCTTCGCTGTCGGGCCGGGAATCGGCGCATGGCTTTACGCCATCAACCTTACGGCGCCGTTTATCTTTGCCGCCGCAAGCTCCTTTCTTGCCTTGCTGGTGCTTATGTACGGGTTCCAGGAGACCATCGTTCCGGTGAAAAAGACCGAATGGGGGTTCGGGCGTCTTGTGTCATCACTCAAGCTTCCCCTCACCGCCGCTGCCTGCTATGCGGTGGTGGAAGTAGCCATCGGCTCGTTTTTGTCGCTCTATTTGGATGATCTTGGGATTCGCGGCGGGTCGATGGGAATGGTATTTACTTTTTTTGCGGTTGGAGGGGCAGTATCACCATTTCCTGCGGGGAAAATGGCGGACCTCTGGGGTAAAAGGCCGGTATTAAAGGCCTGCGGCTTGCTGCTGGCGGGGGTGACAATCGCGTTCAACATATTTCAAAACTACTGGGTGGTGTGCGCGCTGGCGTTCGGCGTGGGGGTAGTGGCGGGGGCGCTGTATCCGGTTGCCCTTGCCCTTATCGGCGATATTATTCCGCCTGAAAAAATAGGAACGGCCAATGCGTCATTCAGCTTCGCCTACGGGGCGGGGTGCATTATAGGTCCACTGGTGACCGGTTGGGTGATGGAACTGCTCTCCATTCAGTATCTCTTTTATCCTATGACCGCGGCATCACTGCTCTTTGTGCTGCTGACCCTGTTTGACACAAGCTCTGGCCGGGCATCCTAATAACCATTGCAGATGTAACATTGCCATTTCGAAGGAGCAACCGCGACTGAGAAATCCCGGAAGATTTCCCGCGTTCGTCCGAAATGACATTTTTTAAAAAATCAGTTCACCCAGCCGCTTTCCCCCTTCTTCTGTGTTCAGGTGGGGAATGTCGGAGAGGATTTTCGGCGTCGACATTCTGAAGTTTGCCAGAAACTGGTCGCGTATCTTCCTGCCTTCACCAATGATGGCAGGCTCCTTCAGGATGGGATAGCTGTCACGCGTATTCAGAAAGTTCCGGTACAAGGTCACATACTCAAACCACCAGGGAAAGGTGTCCTTGCGCAAGCTGATATCAAAATTGCCGGACATCATTCCCCCCGAGGTTGATCCCTCGGGAAGGTTCGGGGTGATGACGCCGGGCGCGACGCCGGGCAGGCTTTTATAGGTGAGGCAGATGTCCTGAACCGGCTTGCAGAAGATCTCCCGGTAGCGTTGGTCCCTTGAAACGGGAAACAGGTCAATGTTCATGTGATCGTATTTATCGTAGTGCATTGACGCTTCGAGGGCAAGCACCGGCAGCGGCAGATCATCGCCGGCGATGATGGAGCCGGCAACCAGCTCGTCTTCATCCAGCGCCGTTTTGTCATCCTTATTCCAGACCAGTCCGTAATCGAGTATCATGAAGGCGGCTTTTTTAATCGGACAGCGGGCATCCTTTGACCGGTAGATCTCCATCCGCAGCCGCTCCCTCCCACTCTCGGCAAACACCGACTCTTCCCGGTGCATCTCCTTAAAATACGTTTCAAAGATGGCGCGCAGTTTTTGCATGACGTCAGCACAATTCATGGATACCTCCGGTGTCTGGATTCCATAGATACCAACACGGTTTTTTTATCTACTATCACTCTTGTCCAAAAACGGAATTTAGCAAGTAAGAGTTGAAAAAGTCCTCCA
>JAEAMG010000286.1_pt1 | contig 69910 bp, 58 predicted proteins | sample 8958741 | NCBI WGS metagenome assembly JAEAMG01 (sample SAMN16933256, study PRJNA681125) | bioreactor sludge metagenome | isolation source: anaerobic bioreactor treating anionic surfactant - SDBS | place: India: Bengaluru | collected 2019-02-28 | reverse complement strand
TTGGAGGACTTTTTCAACTCTTACTTGCTAAATTCCGTTTTTGGACAAGAGTGATCCCACATCCCAGAACGCACTGCTTTCATCTCCCATTTCACATCACAGAGCTTACTTCGCATATCACACATCGCACATCTCAGATCACACATCGCACTTCTTACGGCGCCAACGACAGCCGCAGCTCGTATTGATATACCGGGCCCTTGTCCGCCAGCGAAACACCGCAGTAAAGCCAGACAAACCCGTAGGGATAGCTATTGCTGCCCATCTCAACAATCTGGCTGATCATGCCTTCGGATGCGCCCAGCCGATAGATGGGGAAGTTCCCGGCGGACGAAGAGGCAAGCCCCAGCATAAAAATCATTTCCTTCGAATCTGAAGCGTCATTTCTGAGTGAGATGCCGAGGCTCCCGGTTCCGCCAAGAAAAATAAAAAACTGGGGACAGAGGGGAAAGGAGGCAGTCTGGACCACGTCAATCACGTCCGTTGCTCCGGGCAGCACCACACGAACATTGAATAATCCGTCCACTGTTTCAGCCCGGCCCACCCCATATGAGAGGATCAATAGAGAGCCGATTACCAATACAGAACACAATGCCTTCTTCAACTGAGTGGTATTCACTGGAATCTCCCACAGGTTATGGCCGGTTGCGCTGAAACTATTGCTCAGCGCATGTCTGCTGCCGGCAGGAGCGGCTTTCAGCCGCGATCTGAGCGCGCGTGAATGCGCTCCTACGGAAAAATCAAACGCGCTATAAGAGAAGCAGGATACCGCTCTCCGGAGCGGTATCCTGGTTTCTTACCATCACCATCCTTCCTTGAGATAAACCCATCACACCTGATTCAGGGCAATCCTGCTGCGTATGATGGTACGCCGGTCTCCCGTGGGTTGCCATTAACCGACCATTCAAACCATCCGCCATCGTAGTTCGCGGCTGTCCAGCCCATCAGGTAGGCAGTGAATGTATACAAGCCGGATCGCCAGCCCGTTCCGCAATAGAAATACATTTGCTTGCCTGCCGTAAATCCGGCGTCGATCCAATCCTGTTCAACCTCGGTATAGGTCTTCAGGAATTGAAAGTCTTCTCTTGTCAGCTCCCACCAGTCTCCGACCCAGCGGGCGGTTTTTATGCGGCCCAGTTCGTTAAAATAGCTGTAGTACGAGTTAGAATCGCCGATGAACTCTTCCCAGGAGCGGTCATCAGCAATAACCGCGTTGGTGCTGACGCCATTGGCCACTGCCAATACATCATCCGTGGTTGCCAGATACTGCGGATTACCCGGGTCATCCCCAAAATCTACCGGAGCCAATGTGTTCGGGGTGGTTTCGATATCGCCGCCGTACGCAACCCAGCCTGCATAGTTGCCGTTCAGAAGCCGTACATCAACCCCGGCAAGCAGCAATGCCCATGCGGTGCGTCCCGCCGTCATCATGGTAATATCATCATTGGCATACACCACGACGGTCATGTCTTTGGTTATACCCAGGCTGCCGAGGAAGTCCTGGAGTTCCGGGATGGGTCTGACGTTTGCGTCTACCGGGGATGCATATCCTGCCCCATACTCTGAAGTGGGACCGTTTTCGATCGAGTAGGTATCCATGAAAATAGCGCCTGGAATATGCCCGGTTTCATACAGCGTGCCCACGTAATCCGTCCGGTTTTCCGAATAGCGCGGCTCATAGGATGTGTACAGGATCACGTAGCCGTTGCCCGGATAGGTCGGCGGGTTTTCTCCCTTTATCAGCTTATCAACCCATTCCGGGTAAACCAGCGCCTGATAATTCTCCATCTTTTCCATGGGCAGCGAGCTGTCAGCGCTCCATTCCGCGATGGAGCCGTCGTAGTTTGAAACCCGGGGATAGCCCAGGGTCCGCAGCACAAAGTAGACGAATCCGCTGCGTATGCCCACCGTGCAGTATGAGGTCACTTCCTTGTCACTGGTTATGCCGTTTGCTTCAAAAAGCTCCTTGAGATCATCATAGTCAAGGATGGTCTTGTCTTCCTTGAAAAATCCTGCGTACGGAAGCTGAACGGCGCCGGTGATGTGCCCTCCCCGTGCCTCTCCGTACAGGGTCCAGCCGTTAAACTCTTCGTCGGTGCGGGAATCGATGACCACAAAGTCGCCATCGCCCAGCCGGTCAGCCAGCCGATCCTTGGTCATCAGCGCGTCATCCTGCACATCCGCCGCAAAGCGTGCTGCACGAAGCGTGTTAATTTCCGTCTCGCTCGCCCTGCCGTCGGCGCTCCATTTGTCCCAGCCGCCGTTTAAAACATGCACCTTGCCGCATCCCAGATACTCGAGCATCCAGAAGACACGGCCGGAAGCGCCCCAGGACGCAGTCGTATCGTCATAGATAACAAACACCATGTCGCTGCTGAGCCCTGCCGCTCCCAGCTGCTCCTCCAGGTCGGCAACCGGTTTGAGATTTTTGGATGCATCCACATAATCGCTCCACTTGAGACTTATGGCGCCGGGAATGTGGCCGGCTTCGTATCCCGCGGAGCGGGCATCTATTATCACCAGTCCGGCTTTCCCCAGGTTGGCTTCAAGTTCATCCCCGGATATCAGCAATGCGATGAAGGGGTCTGCGTACATGCACCCCTGTACAAAACAAAGGCTCACAGCCAAGCAAAACAATACAAACACTCTCGCTGCCGTACGACCCGATCTCCCTGCCATATCCTTTCTCCTCTCTCCTGTTTGTGATTAATGAAATATAAGGCCGGTGATGAAAGCGCCTCATCATGGCGTTATATAGATTATAGGGAACTAGTCTTTCAGTCCAATTGATAATCTCCATATACATCCGCGTGGATATAGGTATAATCAATTGGACAGGGTTATGCACAATCTGCCATCATGATTGTACGGGATTTTTCTGAGAACGGCGTTGAAAGGCATGCGGATGGGAAGTATGCTCGCACTGGGGACAGGACAGCTGCTGTGTTATCTCTATGTGGCCTCCCTCGGTGATTTGAGAATAAATATCATTGCCTGCGAGATTGGTTTCTTCGCCGCCTTCCTTCTGTATGGCACGGCGCTTGCGCTCGCGCTGAAAAATCACCATGCCCTGCAAAAGAGCAAGCCTGCCCTGCTTATCATCCTGTGCCTGGCCATCGGCTTCCGCCTTTGCATGTGGGTAAGCCCCCCTTCCCTCTCCGATGACATCTACCGCTACGTGTGGGAAGGGAAACTGGTTGCTGCCGGCATCAATCCCTTTGTCCATGCGCCGTCCGACCCTTCCCTCGCTCATCTCCAGGATTCCGCAGTGTATCCCCGGATTAATCACAATGAATACCCTGCCATCTATCCCCCGCTCAATCAATTCATTTTTGCCCTGAGTACGATCATCAGTCCAACCATCAGTGTCATGAACATGACCTTTCTCCTATTCGATCTGCTCACCATGGGACTCCTCATATTGATCCTGCGCGAACGGCAGCTGCCATTGAGCAGGATTATCATCTATGCCTGGAACCCCCTGGTGATAATGGAATTCGCCGGAAGCGGGCACCTTGACAGCGCGGGGATATTTTTTCTCATGCTGGCGCTCTACTTGTTCACCAGGAAACGGAGTTGCTCTCCAGCACTCGCCCTTGCCCTCTCGTTTCTGATCAAATTCATCCCCTTGATCTTCCTGCCCTTCCTGCTCGCACGGAGAAAGCTGTTCACCCTTTTCATCTTTGTCGCCGCCGCACTTATTCTCTATCTTCCCTTTGTAGATGCCGGGAAGAAACTGTTTGAGTCCTTACTGGCATACTCTGAGCACTGGGTATTCAATGCATCACTCTACGAATTGATCTTATGCAGCGGCCTTTCACCCCTAACCGCGCGCGGGATATCGGCTCTGGCGCTTCTGCTCCTCGCAATCATGCTCTTTGTCCATTATACGCAGAAGAACGGTGATGAGCAGAAGGAATCAATCTATTATGTTGGCTTCGTAGTGATGGGTGGTTTTTTGCTGCTCACCCCGACGCTTCATCCCTGGTATCTCTGCTGGATTGTCCCCTTCCTGGTCATTTTCCCGAACCGGGCGTGGATTTATTTCACCGGCTCGGTCTTCCTCTCCTATCTGATATTAAAAGGATATGTGGAAACAGGCGTGTGGCAGGAACATACCGCGATAAAGCTCGTCGAGTACCTGCCTTTCTACACCCTGCTCCTCTATGATGCGGTGCGCAGCTGCCGCGCCAGGCTGTCACCGGGCATCCTTTTCCCGGACGGTGTAACCGGCAGATTACTTGTTCACCCCCGTGCCTCGCGAAAAGCACATGAGCAGTGACCGAAAACGCGTTTCCGTCATCATCCCCGCCCTCAATGAACAGGATTCCATCGGTCTGGTCATACGGGATATCCCCGCTCACCTCGTGGCCGAAATTATCGTTGTCGATAACGGCTCCACTGACCGGACCGCGGAAATGGCCCGCAATGCGGGAGCGCGGGTGGTGCGGGAAAATCGCCGCGGATACGGCGCCGCGTGTCTGAAAGGCATGGCGTCAGCGAACCGTCCGGACATTATTGTGTTTATGGATGGGGATTACAGCGACTATCCGGAAGAAATGGACCGACTGGTCGCCCCGGTCGTCAAAGGAGAAGCCGACCTGGTCATCGGATCAAGAACGGCGGGAGCCGGGTCGGCGCGGGTGCTCCCTCCCCATGCCTACTGGGGAAACAGGTTAACCACCTGGCTGATTACCGCCCTCTATCATTACCGGTATACCGACCTGGGACCTTTCAGGGCAATCAGCCATAAGGGCCTCATGCAGCTCGGCATGGAAGACCTCAATTACGGATGGACGGTTGAGATGCAGGTAAAGGCGCTCATCCACGGACTCACGGTGATTGAAGTACCGGTCAGCTATCGAAAGCGGATCGGTACATCAAAGGTGACCGGTACAATGAGCGGGAGCGTTAAGGCGGGGATGAAAATGCTTTATACCATCATTGCTCTCCGGTTGCAGAAGGCAAATAAGCCCTCATCCGGCAACGGCCGATGAACATTCTGACCGAACGCCATGAGTAACAGAATGCGCACCTCACCCCAAAGCTGCATACTCTTTTTTGTAAAGAACCCCGTCAAAGGAGAGGTAAAAAGCCGTCTCGCTGCAGCGTTGGGTGAAACCATCGCCGTCGAGCTGTATAAAAATTTCATTCTGGACATGCTCACAACCATCGATTCATGTAAAGCGCGGTGCCTGATCTGTTTTTTTCCAGAAGGCGCACAGAAAAAGCTCAAGCACTGGCTGGGGAGATCGTATCACTACCTGCCCCAGGAAGGAAAAGATTTGGGTGAGAGAATGAAAAACGGCTTCCTCGAGGCGTTCCTCATGAAATGTAAGAATGTCGTCCTCATTGGAAGCGATATCCCGGATCTGCCCCTTTCGCCACTCAAACAGGCCTTCCGGATGCTTAAAACCCACGATGCGGTGGTCGGCCCGGCGCATGACGGCGGTTATTATTTAATCGGATTCAGACACGACACCTTCGTCCCCGAGGTGTTTGATAGGTTGACGTGGGGTGGAAAAACGGTCCTGCGCAACACACTCAACCGGCTAAAAAAAAGAGGATATCGTGTGCATCTGCTGCCCGCACGGAATGATGTTGATACAGTGGCTGACGTCACGGCATTACTGCAAAGGAACAAATCCGCTAAATGCGCCTGCCCCAATACCATCACCTATCTAAAAAAAGCAGCAAAATCATCAGGCTAAAGCCTGCGTCATCTGCTTGCCGACTTATAATCATCGATGGCTTGAAATCGTCTTCCTGATTTGGTAGCTTGAAAATAATGACTGCAAGGGGAGTATACCCGCCTCTCAGCCATTTCCATGAATATGCCACAACATTTCCGCTCATGCAGACAAGGGGTTGCAATGGACATACCGATCCGCATTCTCATTCTGGAGGACAACGCTGCTGACGCGAAACTGATGCAGTTCGAGATGGAGGAGGCGGGTATTGATTTTACCGCCACCGTGGTGTCGACGCAAAATGATTTCATCCGCGAACTTAACACCTTTTCCCCTGATCTCATTCTTTCCGACTACGATCTCCCTCTCTACACCGGCCAGACGGCGCTCAGCGATTCAAAGCGTATCTGTCCGGATGTGCCCTTTATCCTGGTAACCGGCGCCGTCACCGAAGACCGTGCCGTCGATATCATGACCAGCGGGGCCAAGGATTTCGTCATGAAGCACCGCCTGCACAAGCTCGCGGTTGCCGTCCGGCGCGCGGTGGAGGAAGCCGGGGAACACAAGGCCCGCAAGAAGGCGGAAGCGGAGGTGCGCGCAGCATCGCTGTATGCGCGGAGCCTGCTGGAAGCAAGTCTCGACCCCCTGGTTACCATCAGCGCCAGTGGGAAAATCATGGATGCCAACAAGGCCACCGAGCAGGTCACCGGGGTCCCGCGTGACCGTCTCATCGGCACCGATTTCGCGGATTCTTTCACCGAGCCCGACAAGGCGAGGGCAGGTTATGAAAAGGCTTTCAAGCACGGCTCGGTTAAAGACTATTCCCTCGCGCTGCGTCATGTGTCAGGCCGCACCACCGATGTTCTCTATAATGCATCCACCTACACCGATGAAACCGGTGCGGTGAAGGGCGTCTTTGCCGCGGCGCGCGATGTCACTGAACTCAAGGCGGCGGAAGCGGAGGTGCGTGCCGCGTCCATTTATGCGCGGAGTCTCATCGAAACCAGTCCCGACCCGCTGGTGACCATCAGCACCGATGGAAAAATCATGGATGTCAACATGGCCACCGAGGAGATTACCGGGGTTCCGCGCGAACGGCTCATCGGCACCGACTTTGCTGATTATTTCACCGAACCGGAAAAGGCCCGGGCCGGGTATGAAACAGCCTTCTCCCACGGTTCGGTGAAAGATTATCCGCTTGCGCTGCGCCATGTGTCAGGCCGCACCACCGATGTTCTCTATAATGCATCAACCTACATGGATGAAACCGGTGTGGTGAAGGGCGTCTTTGCTGCGGCGCGCGACGTCACCATTCTCAAGAAGGCTGAAAAGAAAATTTTGCTAAGCCACCGGGAACTGAATGACCAGGTCAAGAAAAGGACCGCGGCACTGGAAGCCGAAATTGACAAGCGCATCAAGGTGGAAAGGGAAACGGAACGATTGCTGGCAGCGGTCACCGCTGAGAAAGAGAGGCTTTCGGCCCTGGTGAACAGCATCGCCGATGAAGTCTGGTTTGCCGACACCGAAAAGCGCTTCAGCATAATCAACCCGTCGGCACTTCAGGAATTCAGGCTTGCGACTGGCGTCGGCGTGGATGTGGAAACGTTCGCTGCCGGTCTGGAAGTATATCGCCCTGACGGCAGCATCAGACCGGTGGAAGATGCCCCGCCGCTGCGGGCGCTGCGGGGAGAGGACGTGCGAAACGAGGAGGAGATAATCCGGACGCCGGCAAGCGGCGAATTGCGCTATCGGCGGGTCAGCGCCTCACCGGTCAGGGATGCCGGCGGCACCATCATCGGCGCGGTATCGGTGGTGCGCGATGTCACTGAACGCAAAGAGGCGGAAGAGACGCTCAAGCAGCAATCAGCGAAACTGGAGGCGGCCAACAAGGACCTGGATTCCTTCGCCTACTCTGTCTCTCACGACCTGCGCGCGCCGCTGCGGGCCATTGACGGATTCTCAAAGATGCTGCTCAAAAAAACTGGGACGCGGCTGAACCGGGATGAGATCGAGCTGATCACCGTGGTCAGGGATAATGTCCAGAAGATGGGGCAACTCCTTGACGGTCTGCTTGCACTGGCTCGCGTGGGCCGTGAAGCCGTTTCCTTTACCTCAATTGACATGGGGGGGCTCGTTAAGGAAGTCTGGCAGAACCTGCAGCAGATCGATTCCACCCGCACCATACACCTTTCAACGGAACCGCTTCCTTCCGCCTATGGCGATATAAGGCTCATCCGGCAGGTCATGATGAACCTTTTGACCAATGCCGTCAAGTTCACGCAAAAGAAGAAAGTAGCACAAATCTCCATCGGCGGATCAGCTACCACCGCTGAAACCGTTTATTATGTCCGGGATAACGGGGCAGGCTTCGACATGAAATGTTATGGAAAGCTTTTCGGTGTCTTCAACCGCCTGCACAGCGAGACAGAGTATGAAGGGACCGGGATCGGCCTTGCCATTGTTCAGCGCATCATTAACCGGCATGGCGGCCGGGTCTGGGCGGAAGGCAAGGAACATGCGGGTGCGGTTTTTTATTTTTCTCTTCCAAATTATGCCTGATTATCGTAGCATGCCTTCCCGTACTATCATTCCCCAGTACAAGCACTTTTAATATCTTCTCAAACCGGGAGAACAGGTGGTGGCTGAAAAACAAGCAATGCCGGTGCAAGAACTGGAAAAGGAGCTTATTGAGTTTCTGAATCAACGGTCTTCCAAGCCGGGAGCGAAAAGCACCAAGCCCGGCTGCACCCTCGCTCACGGCCGGGCGTGCGCGCTGGGAACCAGCGTGGACGACACTCCCCGGGTAACGCCGGTGGATTTTTTCAACGAGGGGCTCACGCTCTGGATCGCCGGCGAACCGGGCGGCAAGGTTGCCAACATCATGAGGAATCCCAAGGTGTCGGTGGGAATATACGAACCGGTTGACCACAGCCGGGAACAGAAGAGCCTGCAGCTCTTCGGCATGGCTGAACTGATCAACATGAAAAACAACCCGGATGAATTCAAGAAACGATTTGCCCAGTTTGGACTTGCTGATGCGCTGGAAGGATTATTCAAAGAATACGTCGAGCGGAAAACCATCCCTGCGGGTCACATCGATGAGATGCTGGAGAAAATCCCCAAAAGATTCAACTGGATCAAGATAACCCCTCACAAGATGATCCTGCTGCACATGGGACCGGGCTCATTCCCCCTCAAAAAAACATGGGAGCCGGGGTCGGCAACCGTCCAGGCCCTGGGATGACGGATTATGACGGGGTCACATCTGAAAATTGATCTCTCAGAAATATTGACCACCGGCAGGAGCGGCTTTCAGCCGCGAATACTTCGCGAAACATAAAGACATGTCATTCCCTCTTTCCCAAGGATGACATCCCTGCAAAAGCGGGGGTTCATGTATCCTCCACATGTAGGGGCGACCGGCCGGTCGCCCTTATCGTTTTGCTCATCCGGTAGTAAACGGGGTATGATATTCTTGCGGGTTCGCTTCGTCGCGACCTGAATATTCTTCTGCCAACAATCTTACGGTTCTTCTTCAATTATCATCAATAGAGCATCTGCCAACTGCTTGGCTTCTTCTCTGAATTCCTCGTCCGCTTCCATTACCCTTGATACAAAAGGGCCCCACCGATAATATAGCCGGATCAGCTCGCGGCCTTCCGGGGTCCGGCGCAGCACCGTATCCCTGAAGTTCCTGAGGACATTTGCCTGCGGCGAATTATCGCCGTAGAGAAGAGTCAGCGGACAGGGGATGGGTTCATCATCGGCCGAGTCAACAATGGTAAAGTACTCCGTACAATACCTGCCGCTGTCATAATAAACATTGACCCGCCAGGCGCCGGGGAGACGCGCCGCCTCGTGGCCGCTGATGGAGATGCCCGGATACAAACATCCGTTTTCACAGGTATAGGGAAGTGATTGCGTCAGGTATAAGCCTCCATTCGGTGCGTACCAATCAACGCGCACATCGTCACCGATGCCGGCGGCGCTAAAATAAAACCAGAAATAAGCCCCCTCGTCAAATTCGTAGAAGATGTGATTGGAAGCGGGCATGGTGCAATCGCTGCCGGCATGGGGATCCAGGGTCATGGTTTTGTCGATGATGTATGTGTCCCGGTTCCCCGCTATGATCTTAAAATCTTGAGAAAAGAGGTGGTCGCCCCCGACTTCAACCTCAATGCGCCAATCCCCGGGCATGTGCTCCGGCGCCGACCCGTTGATGGAAAAGGAAAGCAGCAGGCACCCGTCTTCCCTGGTAATGAGGGCATCACTGGAGAAATGATCATACAACGCGCCGCCGGGAGAAAACGTCACCATGCTGAACGAATCGCCCGGGCGGGCGCCCCTCCAGTTAAACCAGAGCCATGCCGCCTCATCATTGGAGAAGAAATAGGTTTCCGGTTCCGGAAACGTCCCAAAGCAGCACTCCTGTCCGGAGCAACCGGTATAATAATACCGGTCCAGCGTCATCATGTGATTGCCGGATTGGACGGCCATCGACGGCGGGCAGCTGAACAAGCAGCATGCAAAGAGCAGGATGCTGCAGGCAAACAGCTTCATCAGTTCCCTGCCATAAGCAGCACCTCCCCCTGCAAGGAGCAGTATGGTGCATACATCAGGACAGGTAACCCTTCTCTCTTGTTTCATCGTTTTCATGCCGCACACTCTCCCATCTCATGTATTGTATATTATTAAACCATGTTTTCCCTTTAAATTCAAGTAAAATGGGGTCCAGGCAGGGCATCCCCCGATTTTCTTTGACTTGGATGAAGGTAAACTGATAGTATATTTACCCACTGTGTATGGCCGGCTGCAGGAAACAGAACAAAGGAGTAACCCTCATGTACAGAACTATCTATTTTTTGTCGCTTGCGGGGATGCTGACCTTATCCGGGTGCGCGACCACGGCGCAGGATTCAGCAAAAGCGGCCAAGCAAGGGTATGTGTATGTGGTCGGTTCAAAGGACAGCAAAGGTGCTGTTTGGATCTGCCCCGAGAAACCGGGTAAGGGAGAGTGTGAACCGGTCAGGGTAATATTGGAAGAATAACCACGGGAGGTTCTGTGAAAAAGATACTGGTCATGGTTCTTGCCGGAATCTGCCTGTCGGCCGGCGGGTGCTCATACACGTTCAGCAGCATCGAAAAAAATGATGACGGCAGCTATACCGTCACCGAAGTAGGTCAGGAAATCGTTGCGCCCCATGGCTATGTGTACCGATGCCAGGCCAAGGATGATGTCTTCTGGTGCCGGAGGATAGGCAAGATGAAATACAAACTGGAATTTCACCCAAATGGGCTGCGATAATTCCGGCGAATGACTGCTTGACAGAAACGCCAAAAAGTATTAGGAATAAAGCCATCGGGACGTAGCGCAGTCTGGTCAGCGTACCTGAATGGGGTTCAGGTGGTCGCCGGTTCGAATCCGGCCGTCCCGACCAAAAGCCCATGTGAAAGGGCAGCGGAATAAAGTCCGCTGCCCTTCCTGTTGGGCGGGAGGAACCGTGCATCAATCAACGCCATCAGGAAAAATCAATCGGCACCTGTGATACCAGATAGCTCAAGTTCTTTCGGGCGGTGTCGAGCCGCTTCATCAGTATCCGGGCCAGATTCCGCACCACCAGGAAGCCGATTTCCCGGTTCTGATAGACAAAATCCCTGAAGGGAACACATTCAATGGCAATTGTTTTGGTTTTGGTATTGCATTTTGCCGTGGAGGTGTAGGAAAACGGGGATATGAGGCCGGAGATTCCAAAAGAACTTCCCGGCCTGACAAAGAGAACCAGCACGCCGAACTCTTTTTCCGATGGCACCTGGAGGCTGACATCACCCTCCAGCAGCAGATAAAATTCCTTTCCCCGTGCTCCATAGGTACAGAGGGTGGTTCCCGCTTCAAAGCTTTTTTCCTTGCAGAAAGGCAGGAATGCCTGTATCTCCTCGTCGGTCATGTTCTGAAACAGCTCGTTGCCTTTTAAGATTTCAACCGTAACCATTGCACACCTCCCTTATCAGACTGTTGAATACTTGATGCTTGCTGGATGCTGGATGCAGGATACATCACAAATCCAAAATCCGAAGCACGAAATCCGAAACAAATCCAAAATCCAAATGTCAAATGTTCAAAACGCAAAAGGACAAGTGATACAATATGCAGGAGCGAGTTTTCTAACCTGCAACATGCAACTTGAAACCTGTAACGCGCACCCTGTAACCTGAAACCTTTCACATTCCTCCTGACTCTTTTCTCCTGACTTCTGCCCATTAGGGGCACTGTATAATCCCCTGGGCCCAGAGGCAGCCGCCGCAGGTGGGGAAGGTATTGCCGAAGCAGTCCTCCTCGTTGGCCTCCGAGAAATCGCAGCCCCCGCAGAACGCGCAGGGAGAAAACTGAAACGATTGCACGCGCTCACGCAGGGCAACATAGTCAGGATGTGACCACAGCTCGCTCATGCTATGCTCGTTCACATTGCCCACCACGTGGCGCCGGGATCGCCGCTGGCGCTCATTTAAATAGCTGGTGTGACTGTGCATCAGCGCCAGGCAGGGGCTCACGCTGCCGTCCCAGCAGATGGCGGTGGAACCTTTTTCAATGAAGGGGCAACAATTGCCGGTATTCCCCGCAACCAACGGGTTGCCCTGCGCCCCCTGCCATTCACGAAACACCCGATAGAGGGGCTCTCGGGTGATTTCGGTTGAATCAATCTTGGAAAGCATCAACCGCGGCAGGAACGGCGACGGCTGCTTGGGCGCCGTGATCAGCACCGAGTTGTAGAGCAACTCTTCGCTCAGTTCCTCGGTGTAGGGAAGCACGTTGGTTATCAAAAAGCGGTCGGCCAGCACTTTTCGGCCCAGGCGAACCACTTCCGGCAATTCCGCGATATTTCGCTTCATGGCCACAAAAACAATCCCGATGTGGGGCAGCTGCTGGTTGCGGTTCCAGCTGACGGTCCGAAAATTCATCACATTGGAAACCACCTGATCCAGCTCCGCCCCCGGGCGAACGCCTCCGTATCCCTCCACCGTTGAACCATCCAGCGAAACCCAGAGCACGTCAAGTTTCGCACCGGCAAGCTCAAGCGACAGGTCATCCGTGAGAAGCGTCCCGTTGGTTATCAATTCCACCTGGGCGCCAATCCCCTTGGCAGCCGCCACCATGGAGGCGATATCCGGGTGCGCCAGCGGTTCCCCGAATCCCCCGAACACGATGGTCAGCGGTGGATCAAAAGCGCGAAGGCCGTCGATGACCCGCTCAAAGGTGCCGCTCTCCATGCTGCCCATCGGCTCATCCCAGGTATTGCGGATGCAGGTGCGGCAGGTAAGGTTGCAGCGACTGGTCGGTTCAATATAAACCTTGGCCAGGTGGCTCACCGGCCTGCGCAACAGCAAGCTGTGCTCATTTTCGATGATGGGAAGGGTGGCCCCCGGCTTCAGCCCATGGCGGCGCGCCACTTCCTCGGGCAGGATCAATCGTCCCTGGTCATCAATCAGGCCGGCCGGAACTGATTTCTGTTTCATGTATGTGCCCTGTTCACACACAACATTTATTCTAAATGAGACAGTGCCCTTGCAACCCGTGTCATGATCAGTACCATACCGTGGGGGCTATGGCAACAGGTTAACATGGAATATATAAGCCGCAACGTAATAGATCCCCACCGCAAGAAAGACGACACCGGTTATCCGTCGCATCCAGTATTCCAGTGCCGTTACCTTTTTAAAAATCCTCTCCACTTGGGTCACGCCAAACGCAAGCAGTAAAGCAAATCCTAAAACCGGAAGCCCCGTGCCCGCTCCATACAAGAACGGCATAACTACCAGTGAACTGTGTTTCAACGCAAGCGGCAGCAGGCTGCCAAAGAAAATCGCCGCTGATATGGGGCAAAAAGAAAGCGCAAAGATGATCCCCAAAAGAAGTGATCCCAAAGCCCCGGAGTTTTTCACCCGCTCTGCCGCCTTTACCGTAATGGCTGAGTTGAACACAGGAAGTTTCACCACCCCCAAAAGCATAAACCCCGCAATAATAAGCAGCGGACCGAGTATCCGGTTCAGGTATCTCTGGAGAAAAAAGGATGTCTGGGGAATGCTCAAAAGAGAGGCGGTAATCACCCCCCCCAGCACCGTATAACCGATGACCCTTCCCAGGGTATAAAACAGCCCCGAGCTGAAAACGGCGCGGGGGATCCCTATCCTTTTAATAATATAAGATACGGCGGCAATGTTTGATGCAAGCGGGCAGGGACTGATGGAAGTAAGAATGCCCAGCCACAAGGCAGAAAGCAGCGGAAAGCCATCGATCTCCATCAGGTTGACTCCATGTACTTCTGGATTTCCGTTTTTACATAGTCATAAAATGCTTCCTGGTCGTCCAGATTATCCCATACCTTGGCCAGATTTTTCCACCTGACCTGGGACATGCCTTTATATTCAACAAGTACCAGCGAACTGGAGTAGAGCTGGTAGTCCTGGATGAAATGCTGATTCTCGGGCCGATCCATATTGACAACTTTAAATTCAAGCTCCCCGGATTTCAGCTGATCTGCAAAATATTTCTCTACCGCCTCACGGGAGTACTGCTCGATTTTTTTGCAGTTGTCACAGCGGAAATCGCCGTGAAAATAGTAGACGACAAACTTCCTTGGGGCGTCTGTGGCCGCAGGGGCTGAAGATGCTTTCTTTTCCGGTTGTGCCGTCACCGCACCCGGCGTGAATAAGCAGAGCACCAGCAGACTAACGGCAAAACAAATTGTTTTATTGATCATGCCACCTTCCTCCTTCCCTGCATCGAGACAAGCTCAGTTGCCGGTTTTGAACGGTATCCAGGAATCCATAATGAATCTTGCAGATGGAGGGCCATGCTCCGTCATGGCCGCATACACGCTTCGGACGCGACGGAGCGCGTCCCTCCATACGATCTCCCTTGTAAACAAAGGACTCCAAGCAACTCAGGCTGCGGTCCCTGAAGCCTTCCGCATCGCCGTCTTGATATCCTCCTTATCGGGAACATAACCCATAAAGGCAACTTTTCCATCAAGGATGAGGACCGGGGTCATCAGCCAGCCCTGCTCTTCCGCCTTGCGCGCACAGGGCATCATTACCTCATCAAGCTCCCTTGACCAGCCTTCAGACACAATGCTGCGAATCCTGCTCCAGTCGATCTCCATTTCCGCCCACTCCGCCACATCATGGGCGGTTCCCACCCTCCCGTACTTTTGCGCCTCATCCATATCATAGGCAAGCTTTTTCATTTCTATCGGTATCCCCAACTCTTGCGCTGCCTCTAACGCCAGATCATACATCCTTTTACACCGCGGGCAGGGCGGAACCACTCCTATTATGGTAATGTTCATTGCCTGACCTCCTCCTATGGTTGCCTCATTGCTCCGGCGAAAAAGAAAGAATAAATTCCTTCAGTTCATCCCTCACCCGTCTAAACGCCCTCTTTTTTTCCTCCTCAGAACCTTTCGCAGTCGCAGGATTGTCAAATGCGTGGTGGATTCGCCTGCCGCCGCCATCAAACAAAGGACAGGCTGCTGCCGCGTTATCACAGAGTGATACAACATAATCGATGGCGATTGATTGAAATTCATCGACATGCTTGGATCGCTGCTTCGAAATATCAATGCCAATCTCTTGCATGACTGCAATGGCCAGGGGATGCACCAGATACGGCTCAACGCCGGCAGAGCATGCATCGAATGCATCTCCCCTGAAATGGTTCATCAACCCTTCCGCCATCTGGCTGCGGACCGAATTTTTAGTGCAGAGGAAAAGAATCTTCTTTTTATTCACAGCACCTCAACAGACTTCCATCCTATGCCCCCGGGCGGGGTTTCTCAGCATAGACGGTGATGGATAAAATCTGCGCTCCCGATCGTTTGTAATCATTTAGCTCGGCCGGCGAGAGATGCTGCAACAAAACAGCATCAGGGATGACATACACTTTTTCTTTGGTTATGGAAACGCCGGCAAATCCCGCATCAGCAATTATCTGCAGGTAGTTGTCTTTTTTGAGCGCCCCGGCCACGCAGCCCGCATACATCTCCGCCGCTGATTTTATGTGCGCAGGGAGCGTTCCGGTTATCACGATATCTGAAATGCCGAATCGCCCACCGGGTTTCAGCACGCGAGAAATCTCCTTAAAAGCCTTGAGCTTATCCGGCACCAAATTGATGACGCAGTTGCTGACAACCACATCAGCGGTATTGGCATCCACCGGCAGTTGTTCAATCTCGCCAAGCCTGAATTCAACATTTTGGTATCCGAGCCTTTGGGCATTCTGCCGTGCCCTTTCAATCATGTCTTCGGTCATGTCAATGCCGATGACTTTACCGGTGTCGCCCACAAGCCTCCGCGCGATAAAAACATCATTGCCGGCACCTGATCCAAGATCGACGACCGTTTCGCCGGGCTGGATATGCACGGTATCGGTGGGTATGCCGCATCCCAGCCCCAGGTCAGCGTCTTTGACATAGCCGTCTTGCTTCGAGTAGTCCGGGCTGAAGGTTGTATAGATGCTATCCGCCGCGCTGCCTGAACAGCAGCACGAACACGAATGGCCTTCATTCGATTTCTGCACAATCTCTGAGTACTTCTCTTTTACCATTTTTTTAATTTGATCGTTGCTCTCCATGTGCATGTCCCTTTAAATGATTGACTCAGCGATACGGCAGCCAAGCGGTTGCAATACTCAGATGATGTGCAAAGCGCAATCAGCCAGGACTGCCAGTACGGCAAACAGCATATTACGTGCGTGTACGGCCGGGAGCACCTCCTGCCTAGCCGGTGATCAGTTTTTTAATTTCTTCCGGGCTGAGAACCTTGCCAACCACCTTCACATCACCGTCAATGGCCAGGGCCGGTGTCACCATCACCCCGAAATTGGTGATCTCCATGATGTCGGTCACCTTCACCACCGTGCAGTCAGTGCCGGCTTCCTTGATCGCCTGCTCAGCATTCTTGGCAAGCTTCTCACATTTTGCGCAACCCGTACCCAGAATTTGAATTTTTTTCATAGCTCGCCTCCTGCAATAATCTCGCTATCATTAAACCGACTGGATTTCAGCCGCCTCGCTACCCGACTTCTTCAGATTCCGTCTGTTGATCAGAAACAGGGTAACGGCCAGCAGGCCCAAGAACACCGCCAAATACAGGGTGATTAACCCAATGCCTGCGCCGTCGATCCAAGATCCGTAGATCATCCCGGCCAGCGCGCTGAACAGCGCCACCCAGCACACATAGACCCAGGCGCGCAGTTTGCCGATGATGCTGGCGGTGATCAGGATGCTCTGCAGGCTCAGCTCGGGATCCGCCATTAAATAGGCCAGCAGGGGACCGCGGTGCATGCCCAGGCTGAGGAACATCTTGGCAATGGGCACCTCCACCAGGGTGGGAAAGTACATAAAAACGCCGAAGATCACACCGGCCAGGTTGCCGGTTATGCTGTTGCTTCCCGCCAGCGCCTCAATCCATTCCGGACGGATGAGCTGGCGGATAATACCGACGCAAAATACACCCGCCACCAGAAGGGGAAATATCTTTTTTACAAAGAACCACGTTTCATTCAGCCAGTTTTGAATGTCATCTGTTTTCAGTTTGTACCGTGCAATATAACAGAGAATCAGGATAGTTAACGCTTCCCCTATTACTTTTCCCGGGAACTCGATTAAAAGTCCCTCGGCCTTTGGTATCATTCTGACGGCAGCCACCAGCAGGGTTAAGACAACCATGGCAAGTGATGTCCAGGTCCAACGGTTAAACCCTTCCAGAATATTCTCCAGGCCCAACCAGGCAGTAATGCCGATCAAGATCAGCAGTCCGATCAATATGACGCCCTGGACCGAGACGCCTTCTTCACCCTTGCTGGGGTCAAACGGCACCAGGTAATCCAGAAATGCCTGGAACCGATCCATGCCGCTGATAGGCAATGTCAATTGACCATAGGAATTGGTAAGCAGGCTTACCTTAAGTGTGCCGGAAATCAGCAGTGCCACCATAACAACCAGAAAAACTAATCCGGCGCGTTGGAGGTAACCTTGACCCGCAAACATGGTATCGGCACTCTGGTCGCGGGCCGTGTCTTCACGGCTGAAGATCATCGCCATGATCATGCCGATTCCGATTCCGAAGGCAAGCGACAGCAGCAGACGGGCGAGGGCCAGGTCGGCGCCAAGGAGTCCGCCGGTGTAGACGAGCGCAAGAATGTTGGCTGCCGGTGCAAAGAAGAGAAAAGTAATCGCCGGCCCCATACCCGCACCCTTCTTATAAATCCCGGCAAAGATGGGAACGATGGTGCACGAGCAGACCGAGAGCACGGAACCTGCCAGTGCTGCTGCCGGGTACGAGAGATATTTGGGGGTGTTGCGACCGAGAAACCGGGACACGATTTCCCGGGGTATCAGGGCCACCATGCCGCCAGCAATGAAAAATGCCGGAACCAGGCAGAGCAGGACATGCGCTGCCAGGTATGCTGCCAGATTGCCCACCGCACCCTGCAGCAGTTTAGTGAGATACGCAGTTATTTCCATTGGCGTGACCTCGCATACCGTCTCGGTAACTGATACCTATTTCTGACAGCCGCAATCAACATTGCCGGCAATGATCTCCTTCCAGTCGCCAATGACATCATGGGTCCAGCAATCATCAGCGCCGGCTGCTTCACGCATGACCAGGGCAAAGATATAGGCCAGTTCCTTCACCGTTGCCCCTGCTTCCAGCGCACCCTTGAAGTGCTTGAGCACGCAGGGCTTGGATCGGGCCTTGATGGATGTGGCAAAGCAGATGAACTGGTACGTCTTCTCATCAATCATCCGCTTGCTGGTATACAGTTCATCCATCTTGTCCAATAGCTCAGTGAATTCCGGGAAAAACTCTGCAAGTAATCTCATGGCAATTCCTCCTTAAAAAATGTTAGTAGTTGTTCCGCAGTAAACGACGGGTCGGATTGTCATCATTTTTTGCAAACTTCTTCTCTCCGCAGCGTAGCTGCCACCTTCCTATCGTGTTTGACGCAAGGGTCATCATTGATCCACGGCTTAAGCTGCTTCAGCAGCACCGGGGCATACTGATTTATCCTGTCCTCACAAAGCTTGTAGTCAATCCACTGGCCGTTGCGCTTATCAGTAACCAGCCCCGCTTCCTTTAACAGGCTCAGGTGTTTGGAGACGCTCGGCTGGGTTATTCCCAAAGCGGCGGACAATTCGCACACGCACATATCCTTCTGCTCAAGCATCTTCAATATGCGCAGGCGGTTTTTATCCGCGGCGGCTTTCAAGACCTTCAACAATTCTCTCATACGATCTCCCATCGATAGTTCATCGCGGCATGTCTTTATTGATAGTGTCTCCCCTGGCGCCGAACACCTCCACGGTTTCATTGGGAATAAACTGAAAATCGTTGAGCACCTTGATGTCGATCAGCTGATCAGGCGGTGCGGTGAGCAGCCTGATATTGAAGGCATACGCCATTGCCTCAAGCGCATCGATGTCCTCCGCGCTAACCGACTTCCCTTCGGAGCGCTGTTTTCGTATTTTATTTTCAAGCGCCGCCTGATCATCCGGAAACACACCGGGCTTCAAATGCACGTCATACGCCTTTCCGCTGGAAATGCGCTGTATGATAAACCCGTCACCGATGGCATCCAATCGCAGCGTCTTAAAATTTATTCTCGCCCCGGTCATCAATGCCGCCGCATCAACCCAGCAGGGACCGTTCTTCGACACTGCCCTGAGGTCCGTCCGGTCGACAACCCCATCCGGGAACAGTTTTGCCAATGCCGCCCTGATTTCCACAAAGGCGATAACCAGACCGTCACAGAGATGCCCATGCACGCGGGCAAGGTCTTTGAGCCCGATCTCTTTTGTCTGCAGCGAATACCTGCCCAGCGCGCTGTCCGTATCCCGGACCACCATCGGCCGGTTATAGGGCGCTTCAGCAACGGCCTGCGGGTAAAACCAGTCCGGCGAGTTGTCGGCCTTGCCTTCAGACGCACCGGTTGGAAGAGGAGTCAGCAGCAGGCATACAAGCACAAAGCATAGCGCGGATATCATGAACGGCGTGCCCTGCTTTTCCCCCATGTCCAGCTTCTCCTATATTTTTTTGTTAACCTGACAGACGCGAACCGGTGTTGTAGCCTCACCCGAATAATATTTCTCCCTGATCTTTAAGGCCACATTCACCAGGCTGATAAGCACCGGCACCTCCACCAGCGGGCCGATGACCGCGGCAAAGGCCTGACCTGAATTGATGCCAAAAACCGCAACCGCCACAGCAATGGCGAGCTCAAAATTATTGCTGGCCGCAGTAAAGGAAAGGGTCGCGCTCTGGGCATATGTGGCGCCGACCTTTTTGCTCATATAGAAAGATACGAAAAACATCACCACGAAATAAACCAGCAGCGGAATGGCAATCCTTACCACATCAAAAGGAATCTTTACAATGTATTCCCCCTTCAGCGAGAACATGACCAGGATGGTAAAGAGAAGCGCAATGAGGGTGATGGGACTGATTTTGGGAATGAACGTTTCATGATACCACTTTTTATCTTTTATTTTGATAAGGGCAAATCGGGTAAGGATTCCGGCAATAAAGGGGATGCCCAGATAGACGAAGACGCTTTTGGCAATCTGCCCGATGGTAACATCGACGGCAACGCCTGACAGGCCCAGCAGTGGCGGGAGTACCGTAATAAAAATATAGGCATAGACTGAGAAGAAGAGTACCTGAAAGATTGAATTGAAGGCAACCAGCCCGGCGCAGTACTCCGTGTCACCGCCCGCAAGCTCATTCCAGACAATGACCATGGCAATGCATCGGGCAAGTCCTATCATGATCAGCCCCTGCATATATGCCGGATAGCCGCTCAAAAAGATGATGGCGAGGATGAACATCAATACCGGGCCGAGGATCCAGTTCTGAACCAGCGATAGCGCAAGCACCCTGTAGTTCTTGAACACCTCACCCAGTTCCTCATAGCGCACCTTGGCCAGCGGCGGGTACATCATTAAAATAAGCCCAACGGCAATGGGGATATTGGTGGTGTCGTACTGAAACCCGTTCCAGAAATCCACCACGCCGGGGAAAAGGTATCCCCACCCCACACCGATGAACATGGCCAGAAAGATCCAGAGGGTGAGAAACCTGTCCAAAATTGAGAGTTTCTGTGATACAGGCTGCATTAATTTCAGTCCCTTCATATCTTTTGCATTAAAAAACCATTTAGCTATTTCGCTAAATGGTAATTTATTTAAAACCATCTGTCAAGATGAAAGATAATGCGCTCTGCCACCTATCCACGGCCGACGCACAGCCCCTGCTGATTATAAATAAATCTATGTATTAACGTGTTTCCGACATCAATCAGGACAAGGTTGTCATGTCGGAGTTGCCAGGACTCCTTTAATTTATTTGCCCTTTGTTGCGCCGGGTCGTTTGTCCTTTACCCGGTACATTGATTTGCTTTCATTAATAAACAATTGTTTCTGATGTTCATTAGGCTGAATCTCCACGTGAATACGTGCCCTCAGAACATCCGCCACCCGACGCAGCATGCTTAACGAATGGCCCTCGTAAAACGGCGATTCGAGTCGGCTAATCTGTTGTTGAGACGTACCCACTTTCTGAGCCAGTTCTTTCTGTGACAGGCCGGATGCTTTACGCAGAGCAGCAAGTTGAAGGGCAATATCCCAGGCATCACCAGCATCTTTGAATCGCTTTTTAAAATCCGGGTCTTTTAACTGTCTTGCAAGGTACTGGTCAAAATTTGTTCTCTGCCTCATGAGTTCATCCTCATTAACCAATCATTTTTCCTTGTTAATGCAGCCTTGAAATCTTGCGTGGAAATGCTCTTTGCTTTATTACGAATACCATGCACCGCAATAATCCTTTTTCCTTTTGCAAAAAAATACAACACTCTGGTGTTGAGCTTACCGACGTGTCGGAGTTCAAAAAGTTCATTCCCGATGGGTTTTGACAGAGGCGGTCGGTGATACACACTGTTTTTTAATTTAGCAATTCCTGCCATGATTATTGCAAAGTCATCGGGATTTGTTTCTTTAATCATATCAAGAAACTCCCCTACCGGGCATTTCCCTGAATCAGTTACATATAATTCTATTGCAAATTCCATCTTTAATCAACATCAAATATGATGTATGAATATAATAGCGGCGCCTATGCTGTGAGATTTGATTTATAAAGATATTTTACAATTGACATACCGTCCCTTTCGCACTATGGTAGCCGGGAATCAAGCAGTCATATTTGAAATTTTCGTAGGAGCACCTTCAGGTGCGATACTGTCGCGTCGTAAAGCCGCTCCTCCCGGCGATAACCAAGCTCAGCAAGAAACAAGCCAACAGCCGGGCAATGGTCTGATCATCTTATCCAGGGACTTTTTTATTACCTGTTGCCATGAAAATTCCCAACGTCTCGCTTGATGCATGGGGCCCGCTTTATGATGCAGCGCTTGCGTTCAGAGACTTGGCGCCCTGGCGTTTTCTCTATGATGATCAACTGTTCGCGGTGAAGGATCCGGCAACCGGGCAAACCGGGTACTGCTGTGTACTCGGGACGATGGGAGAAGTTCTGGCCTTGTGCGTGTACAGGGAAAGCGAAGGGCTGGAATTGTACCAAAGCATTCAATCCGGCATAATCGGACCGGGTGACGACGAAATAATTGCCGGACAGAACGCCATCCTTGCCGAATTTGCCGATCGCCCCGATCTGGAGAAAGCAGACCTATCCATTATAAAATCGCTGAACCTTCGTATACGTGGACGAAAACAATATCCGCGGTTCAGAAGCTACCTGCCCGGTTACAGTCAGTGGTTTTTAGATGAAGCAGAAGTGCGTTTTCTGACGCTTGCTCTTAAGGCAGCCTGTCGTTTTGCCGGAGATTATCTCGAAAATCAAACCATTTTGCAAAGTGACCATGGTGATCGCTATCTTACCTATACACCGCAACCAGTCGCTGATGGTACGTATTCCTGGCTCAGAGAATGGTTGAAACCGAAGCCTGTCCACTGCCCTGCAACCGGCCGGTTGCCATGTAATGAAATCCGCCTTCACAAAATAAAACAAATGAACCTCAATCCGGATACTGCATGGGAGGCTGACGGCTTTCTCATGCCCGGTATTATACAAGATCGGGATCGCCCATACTTTGCCCGAATACTAGCGGTTGCTCATCATGATTCGGGGTTTATGCTCTTCACCAACCTGGCACCGTATGCAGATGATCCCTACCCGCCATTAGCAGAAGCGATTTTATCAGCAATCGAAACGCACAAGCTCGTACCCTCTGAAATCAAGCTTGCCGGCACGCATGCATACGAAGCAGTACAACCTATTGCAAAGTCGCTGGGTTTTAAAATAACCCTCTCCAAAAACTTGAAGTCAGTAAAGCGTTTTAAAACCGGGCTTAGTCGACAGTCAGCAACGGGATTTCCCGACCTGCCCTACTGATTCATAGACACACCCTTCCTTTTCATTCAGCTCAATCTCCGGCTTCCCTTGTAATGTTATTCGTGATATGATATAAAATAAAATTATTTCAATTGCTCACATGAAATGCTGAAAAGAACGGTTAGCAATAAAACAATTTCATGTAGTAATTACAATAATTATATTAATTACTTACCAAAAGGAGATAAAGCACAATGTTAGGTAATAGCTTCGGCAGATTATTCAGGATCACCACCGTGGGCGAGAGCTACGGCATCGGCAAGGGGAGCGGACTGGCGGTAATTGTTGATGGGGTGCCGCCCGGACTCACGCTGTCGGATCAGATTATCCAGGAAGAAATGGACAAGCGCAGGCCGGGGATCGGACCGCTCAACTCGCCGCGGCAGGAGACCGACCAGTGCCACATTTTTGCCGGACTGGGCCAGGAAGGATTGACCACCGGCGCGCCGGTGGGCATCATCATCTACAACGTCGATACCCAGCAGATTCACATCGATCAGTACCGGGAATACAAGGATCTCTGCCGTCCCGGTCACGCCACCTATTGCTTTTTCAGAAAATACGGTGAGTACCAGGACTGGTGCGGCGCCGGCCGCTCTTCGGGACGGGAAACCGTGGGCAGAGTGGCGGGCGGTGCGGTCGCCAAAGTGATCCTTGCCCGGGAAGGGATCGATCTCATTGCCTATACCTCGGAATGCATGGGAATCAAGGCCAGAGACATGACCTTCGCGGAAGCGAAGAACAATTACCGGAAGAACGAGATCAATTGCCCGGATCTGGAGACGGCGGAACAAATGACGCAGCGGGTCCTCCAGATCAAGGACGAGGGTGACACCGCCGGAGGCATCATTACCCTGCGGATCAAGGGCGTGCCTGCCGGCCTGGGTGAGCCTGTCTTTGACAAGCTGAGTGCGCTGCTCGGCCATGCGCTTTTCTCCATCGGTGCGGTCAAGGGGGTTGAGTTCGGTGCGGGTTTCAAGGTGGGAGCGATGAAGGGATCGGAGAACAACGACCAGTTCACCAAGGTGGATGGAAAAATAACCTTCAAGACCAATCATGCCGGGGGACTGCTGGGCGGCATCAGCACCGGCGAGGAGATAATCGCCCGTATCGCGGTGAAGCCAACGCCGACCATCAGCCTCAGGCAGGACAGCGTCAACATGCCGAAGATGCAGATAGAGGAGCTGAGCCCCATCACCCGGCGCGATCCGACGTTGGTGGGCCGGCATTACGCGGTTATCGAGGCCATGGCCGCCATAACCATTGTCGATGCCCTGATGATGGCACGGGGATACGACAATGTCTGCAGGGTTGAAAACCGATGGAGGGAGCTGTAAACGCCGGCCCTCGCGGGCTTTTCACTATTGCGATCAAGCGTCTTGCCCTTGAAGGGGACGGGGTGGGACGGATCATTTCCGGTGACGCACAGCAGGGCAAGGTGGCCTTTGTTCCCTACACCCTGCCCGATGAAACCGTCGCCGCACAGCCGCTCGAAGAAAAGAAAACCTACCTGCGCTGCATACCGTGTCAGCTGCTGGAAAGCTCGCCTGACCGCATCACCCCATCCTGCCCGTATCACTTCGTCTCTCAAGCAGCCGGTCTCTGGTGCGGCGGATGCAACTGGCAGCATATGAAGGCGGAAACGCAGCGGGCATGGAAGAAGGCCCTGGTGCGGGAAACGTTGCAGCGGCTGGGGCATCTTTCCGAGTGCCCTGACATCGATCTGCTGCACAGCGAAAAGAGCTGGCGCTATCGCAACACCGCGCAATTTGCTTTCGACCGCCGTGACGGGGCGCCGGTCGCCGGCTATTTTGCTCCCGGAAGTCACGCGGTCGTCTCCATTGAAGACTGCCTGATTCAATCCCCTATCGCACTCCGCATTCTCACCACCGTGCGTCAGATTCTTCCCGAGCTGGGACTGCAACCCTTTGAGCGAAAGGAAGGGCGGGGATGGCTGAAGCATCTGCTCACCCGGAGCAACGAGCAGGGGGAAGCGCTTATCGCCCTGATTACCGGCGATGACCGGTTTCCGGGGCGCGAGCAATTCATCCGGAGCGTGACCGACACCTGCCCGGAGATAACCGGAATCATTCAGAATGTGCAGCCCTCCCGGACAAGCATCGTCACCGGCAGGCAGTGGATGCATCTCTGGGGAGAGCCGGTGCTCAAGGAACGCATCTGCGGTCTCACCCTCGCCGCCGCTCCCGGCTCCTTTCTGCAGGTCAACACCGGCGCTGCCCGGCTGCTCTACGAGCGGGCGCTGTCGGAAGCGCAGCTTGATCCCGGCATGACCGTGCTGGATCTGTATTGCGGCGCCGGCGCCCTGGCGCTCATGGCAGCGGCGACGGCCGGGCAGGTGATCGGCGTCGACGAACTCGACACCGCCATCGAGGACGCGCGGAAAAACGCCCGTCTCAACGGGATTGACCGGGTCGCCTTTCATGCGATTACCGCTGAGCGGTTCCTGCGCCGGGCGCGCGATCAGAAGGTGCTGACCGGTGACCGGCTGGTTGTCTTTGTTGACCCGCCCCGCGCCGGATGCCAGCCGGCGGTTGTCGAACGGCTCCTCGCGCTGGCGCCGCGCCGGATCATCTACCTCTCCTGCAACCCGGCCACGCTGGCGCGCGACATTCATCTGCTCGGCACACACTACCATCTTGCCGCGTTGGCCGCCGTGGACCTCTTCCCCCAGACCTCCCACATCGAAACGGTCGCCCGCCTGGAAAGAACGTCCTCCCGCTAAATGCTTTGCATTGATTAAAGCTTAGATTACGGGTACCCCCTCACCCTCTCCCCCGGTGGGGAGAGGGGACTAATTGTTTGCTAGCGGCCCAATAGGAAAAGAGTATCATTATTTACTCCCTCGCCCCACGATGGGGAGAGGGAATTATTTTTTTTATCTTTTTATGGAAGTAAGACCGAACCCGTGTACCCCCTCGCACCTTGGAGACTGTGTCATAATGAGGAAGGGTTGTCATTCCGAACGAATGTGAGGAATCTTATATAATTGATTTTATTATTGTAGAAGATTTCTCGGATTCCCTCGAAATGACAAAACAGGAATTGCGACACAGTCTCCGGCGGGAAGCGGGTGCGTGTGAGGGGTATACAGTATAAGCGATTTGCATGCTTTGTGGCTCCCCCAAGGAACATGGGAGTTTGATTAGAAAACAATGTCTGACTTGTAGGGGCGACAGGCCGGTCGCCCCTACAGTTTTTCAAGGGTCCCTCTATACATTCATCATACAACCCGCTTGTGCGCACATCACCGGCTCCGCGCAGCAATTCACCGCCTGCGGAAACGAAAGCGGATCCACTTTTCCATTCCAATCACCGCATAAATGAACAGGCTGTTCACAATGATGCGAAGCCAGGCATCCCAGGAAATCGGCGCGCTGTGAAAAAAGCGGTTCATGGCCGGCGCGTAGGTGAACAGAAGCTGCAACATGATCATGATCATAACGCCGCCCAGCAGCCAGCGATTCGAAAAGAAACCCAGCGCGAATGCTGAACGAGACAGAGAACGGCAGTTAAAGAGATAAAAAAGTTCTCCCAAGACCAGCACGCCGACAGCCGCGGTGCGGGCTTCTTCAATTGATGAACCGTTACTTTTCTCGTAAAAGAAAAGCCCAAAAACGCCCAGCGCCAGCAGCGCACCCACCAGCATCGTCCGCGCGATCAGGTCGCCGGTCATAATCGGCACCTTGGGATCCCGCGGCGGCCGTTGCATTAAATCCGGCTCCTTGGCTTCAAACGCCAGGGTCATCCCCAGACAGAGAGCGGTGGTCATGTTGATCCAGAGTATCTGCACCGGAGCGACCGGAAGCACCAGCCCCCCGAAAATGGCGACCATGATGGCAAGGGCTTCACCCAGGTTGGTCGGCAGCGTCCAGACAATGAATTTTCGCAGGTTGTCAAATACGCAGCGCCCTTCTTCCACCGCGGCCTCAATGGAAGCAAAATTGTCATCGGTGAGAACCATGTCCGCCGCTTCCTTGGCCACCTCGGTTCCGGCGCGGCCCATGGCAATGCCTATATTGGCCTGTTTCAAGGCGGGGGCATCGTTGACCCCGTCACCGGTCATGGCCACAATATCTCCCTCCGCCTGCATCGCCTTGACCAGCCGCAACTTCTGCTCCGGGGTCACGCGGGCAAATACGCTGACGCGGTCAACACATTCCCGCAGCGCTCCGTCGTCCATGCGCTCAAGCTCGCTTCCACTCAGCGCCTCCAATGTTTCGGACACGCTCCCGTCACGGGTACGGGCGCTTAGATTGAGCTGGCCGGCGATGGCTCGCGCCGTCAGCACGTGATCGCCGGTTATCATCTTCACCCGTATCCCGGCGGAGTGACAGCGCCGAACCGCCTCAATCGCTTCCTTGCGCGGTGGATCAAGCATCCCCTGAAGCCCCAGGAAGGTCAGCGCATCGGCGATATCGCGATGATCAATTTCGTCCCGTGCCGCGGTGAAATGCATGCGGGCAAACGCGAGCACCCGAAGCCCTTGTGCCGCCATGGCTTCAGCCTGACGGTCAATCAGGTCACGCCGCAGGGGATGCGTGTCCCCGTTGTCTTCAAGCTGGATCGGGCAGCGAGCCAGTATTTTTTCTATCGAACCTTTCAGATACACAATGCGCTCACCGTTCGGAGCCGCATGGAGTGTCGCCATGTACTGGTGCTCCGATTCAAAGGGAATGGAATCCCGCCGGGGCAGCGCCGGCATTCCCCCGGGAAAGAGCGCCGCGCCTTTGCGCGCGGAAACGATGAGCGCGCCTTCGGTCGGATCGCCTTCCACCTGCGGCAGCCCTTCCCGCTCAACGATCCTGCTGTCGTTACAGAGATAGCCCGCTGCCAGACATTCCTTAAGCGCCACCGAAGGCGCTTCGCCGGTCTGTTCCGCAACTGGCCGGATGGAGCCCTCGAAGCCATATCCCGCGCCCGACACCCGATAGGTGTGGCCGCCGCTGAAAATCTCCTGCACCGTCATTTGGTTCTCGGTCAGGGTTCCGGTCTTATCGGAACAGATAACCCCGGTGCTGCCGAGCGTTTCCACGGCCGGCAGCTTTCGAATGATGGCGCGGCGCTTCGCCATGCGCGCCACGCCGATGGCCAAGGTGATGGTCACCGCCGCGGGCAGGCCTTCGGGAATCGCTCCCACGGCAAGCGCAATTGCGGCCATAAACATCTCCACAAACGCCTGGCCCCGGATCACCCCGACCGCAAAGGTGAGTCCCGAAAGGACGAGGATGACATATAAAAGGTAGCGGCTGAAATGGGCAATCTTGATGGTCAGCGGGGTATCCAGATTTTCCGCCGTGGAAATCAGCTCGGAGATTCGTCCGACCTCGGTGGCGTCTCCCGTGGCAATGACAACCGCCCTGCCCCGGCCATAGGTGACAAAGGTTGAGGCATAGAGCATGTTTGAGCGGTCCGCCAAAACCGTCTGCGCATCCAGCGCCCCAACCTGCTTCTCCACCGGCACCGATTCCCCGGTAAGCGCCGATTCGTTGGCCTGCAAGTCCCGGCACTGGATGAGGCGCATGTCGGCGGTCACTTTATCCCCGGAGGAAACCACCACCACATCCCCGGGCACCAGTTCGGTGGACGGCACCTGCTGTTCCTTCCCGTCCCGCACCACCGAAACCGCGGCGGTCATGGAGCGGGAAAGCGCCTCGAGCGCCTTCAGGGCCTTGGATTCCTGCAGGAATCCGACGACGGCATTGACAAAAACCACCCCGAAGATGACCGCGGCATCAACCCATTCCTTCAGGAAGAGCGTGGTCACCGTGGCCGCCAGCAGAATGTACACCAGCGGCTGATGAAACTGCAGCAGGAAATGGAGCCAGGCCGGCACCCCCTTTTTAGGCGTAATCTGATTCAAACCGTAGCGTTTCCGGCGCTCCCCTACTTCATCCGCGGCGAGCCCCGCAGCACCATCGACGTCGAGCCGCCTGAGCGCTTCCTCAACCGGGAGCGCATGCCAGGATTCCTGAGAAAGAGGTGCGGTTTGATGAGGTATCATGCTTGTCCTCCCCGTGAGTACGTCTCAGATTGAACAGGAGCCGGCAGGCGCGGAGGCGATCTCCACCCCCGGGAAACGACGGTTGCCGCTTACCTGATGAAGAGGTTCTTGGTGGAAAAATCGGGGTCGCTGGTCACGTTGATGCCAAGCCGTCGCAGGCCCGCCTCGTCGCCGGGGGTGGGAATGTGGGTCATGTGCATTTCACAGTCCTTGAGGTCCTTGAGCTTTTCGATGGCCAGTTGCGCCGCGGGATTGGACATGGCGCTGATGCTCAGGGTGATCAGCGTCTCCTCCAGGTCCAGGCTCGGGCTTTTGGTGCCGAGGGTGGTGGTCTTGAAATTACAGATTGACTCGGTGATGTTCTGGGGAAGCAGATGTATCTTCTGGGGGATTTCCGCCAGGTGCTTTATGGCGTTGATCACCAGGCTGGACGCGGCGTGCAGCAAAAACGAGTTGCTGCCGGTGACGATGTGACCGTCGGCCAGCTCGATGGCGGCGCCGCAGAATATGCCCTCGTTGCCCTTGTGGTCGCTCTGTGCCGCCGCCGCGGCCCGGCGGGCGGTGGCGACAACCTTCCGGTCATCCGCCCTGACATCAAGCTCATTCATCAGCAGCTCAACCCGCTGCGCCGTTTCCCGGTCCATGAGTCCCATGGCGTACTCGCAGTTGTAGCGAAAAAATCTGCGTATCAGCTCCTGTCGGGCAGCGTCCTGGACCACCGCGTCGTCAATAATCGCCGCACCCACCTTGTTCACCCCCATGTCGGTGGGAGACAGGTACACCGAGGTGGCGCCGGAAATCTTCTTGAGAATGCTTTTCAGCACCGGAAAGACCTCGATGTCCCGGTTGTAATTGACCGCTGTTTTTCCGTGGTGTTCCAGATGGAAGGGATCGATCTGGTTGTAGTCCATGATGTCCGCGGTGGCCGCCTCATAGGCGACGTTGACCGGATGCTTGAGCGGCAGGTTCCACACCGGGAATGTCTCCAGCTTGGCGTAGCCGGCATTCACGCCCCTTTTGTGTTCATGGTAGAGCTGGGAAAGGCAGGTGGCCAGCTTGCCGCTGCCCGGCCCCGGCCCGGTGACCACCACCAGCGGCTTTTTGGTCTCGATGTAGTGATTGGCCCCGTAGCCCTCATCGCTCACGATGGTGTCGATGTCGGTGGGATAGCCCTTGGTATACTTGTGCACATAGACGGTGACGTTTCTTCGTTCCAGCTTGTTTCTGAATATTTTTGCCGCCGGCTGATCGTCAAAGCGGGTTATGACCACGGCGGCAATATCGACTCCCCATTCATTCAAGTCGTCGATGAGCTTGAGCGTGTCCGCGTCATAGGTGATGCCGAAATCGGCGCGGACTTTCTTCCGCTCGATGTCCCCGGCGTAGATGCAGAGGATGATATCCGCCCGGTCCTTGAGCTTCTGCAGCAGCTCCATCTTGACGTTGGGCTTGAATCCCGGTAGCACCCGCGCCGCGTGGTAGTCGAAGAGCAGCTTGCCGCCGAACTCCAGGTAGAGCTTGTTGTCAAACATCTTGACCCGCTTCAGAATGGCGGCGGTCTGTTCGCGAAGGTAGAGCTCATTGTCAAATCCGGACTGTCTGATCACCGTTTGTCTCCCGAAAACCGGTCCGCCGGCAGTTGCTGGCGGAACAGTTCATCGATGCGGAAGCGGATGTCGCTTTCGACCCTGCTGATGCTTATCTGGGCCTTCCCGGCGCGGGCCAGGCTGATCCAGATATGCAGCACAAAAATGAGGGCGCTTTCACCGAAGTCGCTGAAAAGAACCAGCGGCTCGGGATAGCGCTCAACCAGCCGGTGTTCATCGGCAGCCTGCAGGAGCAGCGTTTCCACCCGGCGGACCGGCGACCCGTACATCACGCCGACGGTAATCACCCGCTTTACCGTATCATCAACCAGGCTCCAGTTGATGATCTTATTCTGCAGCAGCATGCTGTTGGGGACCACCAGCCGCATGTTGTCGCCGGTTTTGATCCGGGTGCTCCGGGCCCCCACCCATTCCACGGTGCCGCTCACATTTTCAACTTCAATGATGTCCCCGATCTTGATCGGCCGCTCGAGCATCAGGATCAGACCGCTCAAGAAATTATTGACGATGGTCTGGCTACCGAAACCGACGCCGATGGCCAGCGCCCCGCCCACCACGGTGAAGAAGGTGAGCGGTATCCGCACCAGATGGAGGACAAACAGCAGCAACAGGACCAGGAGCAGGTAATGCACGATTTGCTGCCAGGCAAACGCCGCCGCCTCATCAACCGCAAACCGCTGTTTCATCTGTTTGCCCATCTGCAGGGTAAGGCGCTTTGACAGGAAGTAGCCGATGATCAGCAGCAGCACCGCGACAATGATTTTCCCGACGGTGATGGGGCGATCATCGACCGAGGTCAGCTCGTAGCGCCAGATGCGGGAGACGATCGAACCGTAGCGGTTGACCCGCTGCCCCAGGCTGATGCGCGACTCCGTGACCTGCAGATCGGAGAGCAGCCGCTTGTATTCCCACTCCATTTTCTGGACCGCCTCAAGGTATTCCCGGCACAAACCCTCCCGCTCTTTCAGCGCCCGAATCTGTTCCTCCAGGGCGAGACTGATCCGCGAGCCCTTTTCCGCCGATGCCAGCGTTTCGTTCCGGACAATGATTTCATTGAGGCAGCCGGTCTGCACGTCGGCGGCCTTCTGCCGCAGCTGTTCGAACAGCTGCAGGGCCTGGGCGATCTCCTTCTTCCATGCCGGGGCATCCACCAGCGGGGTGTTGTGAAACAGCTCGTAGCGGTACTGCCGGAGCTTTTTCAAGTCATTGCCAAAGGAAATGAGCTGGCTTGCCAGCATTACCTGGGAGTTGCTGGCGTCATACCAGAGCCGCAAACTCTCAACCTCCTTTTCCCGCAGCTGCGCCTCCTCGGGCGACAGGGAGCCGGCGGCGGCCTGCTTGACCGCCTTCTGCCATCGCAGTTCCGCCTGCTGCTTTTTATCGCGCGCCTGTTCCAGCCGGATCTTCAACCCGGTGGTGGCGTTCTCAATGACCGCCAGCTGGGCGTCAAGCTCCGTTTTGGCAAAGCGCACCCGTCCCCGCAGCGCATCGATGGTGCGCCGCAGGCCGGCGATCCGGAACTGATGGATGGCATTCTCCAGCCGTTCATTCTCCATGAAGACCTTGCGCAGCGAAAGCTCCTCTTCCGCCAGCCGCCTGGACCACAGGGCAGTCATGACTGCGGGCGACTGCAGGGGGTCCCCACCGCTCCCTTCCTGCTCCTCCCGGATGCGGCGGAATTCCTGCTCCTTTCCCTGCAGTTTTTCCAGCACCCGCTGGTAGGCTTCATCGGCGCCCGCCAGGGCGCCTTCAAATGCCGCGGTCTGCTCTTCCAGCAGGAAGAGCCTGCCGGCCAGTTCATCGAGGTATGAGAAGGGATAGTATCCCTTCTCCGCCTTCGACGGCTCCGGCCCCTGGGTAGTCTCTTTTTTAGCCTGCTCGAGCGAACGGGCAAGGTCAATCGACCGCCGGACCTGCACCAGCTGCTGCTCGTAGACGATGTCAAGTTTCTGCAGCAGGTCGATGAGTTCCTCAAAGGATCTCCGGTCCTCCTCCCCGGTCGCGCCGGCAAGCAGGTCTAAAGCCGTGCGCAGCTCTTCCTGCAGAAGTGCCTTGTTCTCCTCAATCTTCTTCTGCAGCGCTTCAGGCGAATCGGCAGCAGCCTCGCCGGCGGTTTCTCCCCGGCAGATACCCGGCAGCAGCATAAGCGCTGCAAGCAGTATCAGGGCGAAGAGCATCCGGCGTACTGGTGTTGTGGTATTCATGCCATTCCCTTATGAGGTCAGCAAGGTAAGGGCCTCTTTGACCGATATCCCCTGGTGCACCATGGCGCAGGCGGCCTTCACCAGTTTGGTGGGGTTCTCGTGCTGGAAGGCATTCCTTCCCATGGAGATGCCCGCCGCGCCCGCCTTCATCGCGCCCTCAATCATTTCCAGCGTCTCGCGGTCGGAGGTCTTTGAGCCGCCGGCGATGACCACCGGCACCAGGCTGCCTTCCACCACCTCCCGGAAACTCTCCGCGCTCCCGGTGTAGGGGCACTTGACAATGTCGGCGCCCAGCTCGCCGCCGACGCGGGCCGCGTGCTTTACCAGATCCACATCGCGCTCCCGCGCCTCATCGATTTGCGATCCCCGCGGATACATCATGGCCAGCAGGGGCATGCCCCATTCCATGCATTCGATGGCCACCCGCCCCAGGTCTTCCAGCATTTTTGCCTCGTCATCCGCCCCGATGTTGATGTGCACCGAAACCCCGTCAGCGCCCAGCTTGACCGCCCGCTGCACGGTGTTGACCAGCACCTTGTGGGTGGGATCGGGGGCAAGTGAGGTCGAGGCCGACAGATGCAGCATCAGGCCGATGTCCTTGCCGGCGCCGCGGTGGCCGTGCAGGGGAAGCCCCAGGTGGCCGATGACCGCGTTGGCGCCGCCCTCGGCAATCATGTCCACCGTCCTGCCCATGGAAATCAGGCCTTTTATGGGGCCGACCGTTACCCCGTGGTCCAGCGGCACAATCACCGTCTTCCGGGTATTGCGATCCAGGATCCTTTCCAATCTGATCAGTTTGCCCATCATAGTCAGTTACCTCCTTCTCAAAAAAATTAAACAATGCGTTTGACCGCTCGGATAATCGAATCCGCATCGGGCAGGTACAGGCGTTCCAGGTGCGGACTGCCCGGTACGGGAATCATCGGCGCCGCCACGCGCTGCACCGGCGCCTTGAGCGCGGCGAAATTGGCCTCACTTACGGCAGCCGCAATTTCGGCCCCCACCCCTCCGCGAATCCTTCCTTCCTCGGCAATAACCATGCGGCCGGTCTTTTGCAGAGAAGCAGCCAGGGTGTCCGTATCCAGCGGCACGATGGTCCGCAGATCAATGACGTCGCACTCGATCCCTTCCCGCGCCAGTTCCTGCGCGGCACGCAGGGCTGCCGCCACCATGCACCCGAGAGCGACCAGCGTCACATCCTTTCCCTCCCGGCGCACCGCGGCCCGGCCAAAGGGAATGGCATATTCCTCTTCGGGAACCTCGCCGGTCTCACCGTTCCACAAAAGCTTTTTGTGCTCAAAGAAGATCACCGGATCATCGCTGCGTATGGCCGAGGTGAGCAGACCCTTCGCGTCATAGGGAGTGGAGGGCTCGACCAGAATCAGACCGGGCACCTGATGAAACATGGATTCCAGACACTGGGAGTGACCGAAGCCCAGTCCGAATCCCCCGCCCACGGTTGTCCTGACCGTCACCGGCAGCGGGTACTGCCCGCCGGTGACATACCGCCACTGCGCCAGATTGTTGCAGATCTGATCCATGGCCAGCATGGCAAAATCACAGAGGAGCAGTTCCAGGACCGGTCGCAACCCGTTCATGGCCGCGCCGACGGCGACGCCGGCAATGGCGTTTTCCGCCACCGGGGTGTTGATGATGCGTTCCCCGCCAAACTCCTCCACCAGTCCCGCGGTCTGGCCCATCAGGCTGAGCTTCACATCCTCGCCCAGTATGATCACCCGGGGATCGCGGCGCAGCTCCTGCGCCATTGCTTCCTTGATCGCTTCCCGAAAGCTGAGCTTCCTCGCCATTACTACACCACATCCCGGGAATAAACATCGGTAAAGAGATCTTCCGGCGTCGGATCCGGAGCGGCCATCGCCGCTGCAACCGCCGCATCCACTTCACGGCGGATCTCTGCCCGCAACCGGTCATCATCTCCGGCGGTTATGAAATGCCGCTCAAGCAGGTTGCGACGGCACAGGTCGATGGGGTCGCGCTTGCCCCACTCCTTCAGGGCGTCCGGGTTGACATACCCGCCGCGATCCCCCGAATAGTGGAGGGCCATGCGAAAGGTTTTGTATTCCACCAGATAGGGCCCTTTGCCGCTGCGGGCATGCTCTATCGCGCGGGCCGCGGCGTCGCAGACGGTTTCCACATCCTGCCCGTCCACAATCTCATAGGGGATGCCGTATCCCGCCGCCCGGGGCGCCACATCCCTGGTCGGACACACTTCATCCATGGTTGAGAATTCGCAAAAGTGATTGGTGCAGACGGCGAACACCAGCGGCAGCTTCCAGAGCGCGGCCATGCACATGGAGGGATGGGCGTCGCCCTGGTTACAGGTACCTTCGCCGGCCAGGCAGAGGGTCACCTGTCCGGTCTTGCGCAGCGAGGCCGCAAGAGCAGTCCCCACCGCCATGGAAAAATCAGATCCCAGGCAGGGCACCAGGCCCGGAATGTTATTTTTTTTATCCGCAAGGTGCAATCCCCCCTTTCCACCGCAGGGCGAGTTGCGCTTGCCGCAATACTCCAGCCAGATATCCGTCGGGCTCATTCCCTTGCCGATAAATTCGCCCACCCCCCGGTGGGTGCCGAACAAAATATCCTCACGGCGCAGGGGAGCGGTCACGCCAATGGCAACCGCTTCCTGCCCGGTGCCGAAATGGCCCATGAGCGAGATGGTTCCCTCCTGCAGCAGCCGGGCGTGGGTCTCCTCCATGGTCCGGACCAGGACCATCTTGCGGTACAATTGCAAAAGCGGTTTCTTTTCCAGCACCGGAACTCCCTTTTGTCCTGTCTTGTTCTAAGGATTACCTTTCATGAATTTCGAGAGGGCACCTGCACCGAGCAATAGTAATACTGAAACCACCTAATATACAAGAAAAATGTCCGGGTGGGGTGGGCTGGTCACGCCGCTCATAGACATGCGGCACCACATACCGGGCAGAGACGAAACCGGGCAGGACGATCAATAGGATTGTGCTTCAATCAGCTGGGCGACGTCCCGCACCCGCACGGTATCTTCTAAACCCTTTATTTTCAGCGCCTCATCAAACATCAGAAGACAAAAGGGACAGGCGGTGGCAATGGCCGTTTCAGAGCGGCGGCAGTCCAGCAGCTCTTCGAGCCGCTTCACGTTCATCCGGGATCCCGCTTCCGCTTCTTTCCACACCTGGCCGCCGCCGGCGCCGCAACAAAAGGAGAGACCGCGGTTGCCGGGAAATTCGGCGACGGCGCCGAAGCAGCTTCTGAGCGCCGAACGCGGTTCCTCGTAAAGATTATTGTATCTTCCCAGATAACAGGGATCATGGTAGCAAATGCGGTCGGATGATACATGCACCCGCAGTTGACCGGCGCTCAGGATGTCGGCAATCAAACGGGTGTGGTGCATTACCTTGAATGTGCCTCCGAACTCAGGGTACTCGTTTTTAAACACATTAAAGCAGTGGGGACAGTGGGTAAGCAGAAAGTCAAACTCAAAGCGATTGAGCAGGCTGATATTTTCCTGTGCCAGCTGCTGAAACAATCCCTCATCCCCCAGTCGCCGGACAAAATCACCACAGCATTTTTCCCGATTGCCCAGCATGGCAAACCGCAATCCGGCTTTGCGCAGCAGCGCTGCAGTGGCCTCGGCAATCGCCTGGCCGGTTTCGTCAAAGGCTGACACGCATCCGATCCAGTATATACAATCATACCGCTTTCCTTCCTGCACCTGCTCAATCGGAACGGTTCCGGCACGCTTGATCCAGGGAATTCCCCACGGATTGTAATTCTGTGACACCCGCTGCAGAGCGGTCTGATGGCCGGGGTCAAAGCGGCCTTCAAACACCAGGCTTCTGCGCAGTGCAATAACCTTGTCCATTTGATCAATGGACAGCGGACAGGCCTCGACACAGGCGGCACAGGTGGTGCAGGACTGGACCGCTTCCCGGCTGAGGGCAGCGCACGCTTCGTCGGGGGTGTGGCTTTCTGCCTCACCCCACTGCAGCATGCCGTCGCTTCTGCCGGGAATGGCCGCGCGAAGGCGTTCATAAAGCGTCTGAACGATCTGCTTGGGATTGAGCGGTTTTCCGGTTTGATACGCGGGACAGGCATCCTGGCACCGGCCGCACACCACGCAGGAACAGAAATCGAGCATCTGCTTCCAGGAAAAATCGGTGATGCGTGCCGGTCCCAGCGTTTCGCCGCCGGCCAGGTCGCATGTTCTGATTGCGCCCCTTGCGCGCACCGGCAGAAAAAAGATGTTCAAGGGCGCGGCAATCACGTGCAAATACCTGCTGTAGGGAATATAGACCAGGACCAGTAAAATCGTACCCCAGTGCAACCAGAAAAAAAACGTATGGGCGCGCCCTATGGCCTCGGCAGAGCCGGGCAGGAGATGGGCACAAAAGCCGCTCAGGAAAGGAGGCGCGTGGTCCGAGGCCGCCGGCGGCAATCCCAGGGCAATGCCGGTAGCCGTTTTCAGCAGGTGGGTGACAGGATGAATGAGAACCGTCACCAGGATGAACAGCGCCTCCCCGGTCTGCTCTCCCTTGAGCCGCGCGGGAATAGCAACATATCTGCGCAGGATCGCCCAGAGGGCGGCAGCGATAATCAGCGGGGATGCAATGTCCATGACCCAGGTGTAATAGTAAAACATCCCGGTCCGCTTTATCCCCTCATATCCCAGGCCGTCTCCGATGATAATGAATAAACAATAGTAGCCGATGAAAATAAAAAATCCCCAGGCAATAAGGCCGTGGCCCAGGCCCGCCAGGTCCCGCGATGACAGAGACCGCAGCTGGGGCAGTTGCCCCAGCACATGGGATGCAACCGTCAGCAGTCTGGTTGAGATATGCTTGACGCGCTTCTCGGCCCGGCCGCGGCGCAGAACGGCAAGGAGTTGACGGATCCGGCGCAGAAAAAGCCCCAGGGCAAGGGAACTCACCGCCCAGAAGATGATGCGTCCGGAAATCCCGTAACAACTCATATCAAGAGGTGACATTGCAGCTCCACGTCGCACCGGCAGCGCGGCCGCCGGGCACGACCAGCCCGAGCGCGCGCAGGCCCTTCAGACGCTGACCGGCAGCAGACAGACAGGGAAGTGTTGTTCTTACAGCAGCTTCTCCAGCCTGGTCATTATCTTGTGCGCGCCTTTGTCCGGCGCCCCTTCAAAAATCTCTTTTGTGCCTCCCAGCTCCCCCCGCATCATCCTGAGCCGGTCCTGCATGGAAAGCGATGAGATATCGATGCCGACTTTCACCCGCGGCCGCGGCTGGACAAATTGCACTGCGGAGACGAGCCGGTGTGCCGGTGACCGGCCCGGTACTGCTTCGACCACCGCAACCTTTTTATTCCGGCCCTCCAGGTAGGTCCGGCTGAAGGGCGCCACGTAGCGGGGCTGATTTATGCCCGGCGCCAGACCGATGACTGCCGGAAGCGGCAGGGAATATTCTTCCCGCCTGCCCCGCAGCAGCTTCTTGTGGGCTGTGATCCTGCCGCTGCTTTCATCCACCGCAAGATTGATGATCCTGGTGGCCGAAGGGATGTCCAAAAGGCCGGCAAGCGCCGGGACCATGAACTCACTGCCGGTATCGCTGCTTCCCGAACCGCAGAGTATCAGATCAAAGCCGAGCCGCTGTATCACCGGCTTGATCGCCTGCGCCATGCAGAACGTATCGCCCCCCGCGAGGGAATCATCCCAGATCCTGATGGCACCGTCAGCACCGGAGAGCAGCGCGTTTCGCAGCATTGTCTCAGCCGCGGCGGGTGCAACCGCAAGGACCGTTATGTCACCGCCGCACTTTTCTCTCAGGCGGAGACTTTCCTCCACAATCTGCGCCGCCGGCAGATCGGGCACCGGCTGGAGATTGACAAGGGTTTCGCGTGCAAGATCGAGTTCCACCACATCAGGATTTGCCACCAGCTTGAGGCAGACAATGATTCTCATGGTTCTTGTCCTCCCCTGCGCTCCATCAATTGAATGAGGCGGAGCACCATGTCCGCGAGGTCACCCACGATCCCCAGGGTTGCATGGCGGAAAATCGGGGCTTCCCTGGCACGGTTGACCGCAATGATCTCGCGCGCCCCATGAATACCCATAACATGCTGCGGGGCTCCTGAAATGCCCAGGGCCAGGTACAGGTCGCAATCGAGCCACTTGCCGGTGGTTCCGATCAGTTTCTCCATCGGGATGAGACGGGCATACACCGCCATGCGGGTGCCGCCGACAACCCCGTTGACCAGTTCAGCCAGACGGCGCACCGATTCCATGCCCTCACCGCTCACCCCTTTGCCAACCCCGATCACCACAGGAGCCTCACTGAAATCAAGGAGGGAGTAATCAACCTGCCATTTCCGCACCAGCCGGCTGCGGCTGCCGCCCGGCGCAACATCCTGTGTGACGACCAGGGGATCATTTTTCACCCCGGCTTTGACATCTTCCAGAGACGCCGGCTCTACGGTGGCGATGTAGGGGGGCGGCGCCTCCCAGGTCATGTGCAGATGAAATTTTTCCCCGAAAGCGGCCTTGCGGACAACCGGCTTTTCCGCAGTGCTGACAAAGTCGATGCACCGGGTAACGAAACCGCGCTGCAGGGAAGCCGCCACCCGGGCGCCGATTTCCGCAGCGCCGGGGGTATGGGCAAAGAGGATAAAAAGGGGGTTGTGTGAAGACGCTGCTTGACAGATCACCCGGGCGATAGCTTCGGGATCAAGGCTGTCAGGGGTGTTAAAGAGGTAGAGCTTTTTCAGACCATAGTGATGAAGGGCCTCCAGAGAAGCATGCCCGGCGGGTGCGAAAACCACCCCGCAGGATTCCGCGTGAAACAGGTCCGCCGTCCTGCGGGCTTCAAAAGCCATTGTACAAGCGTGTTCACCGAGCAGACCGTCATCGAACTCTATAAAAGACCAGATTTCACGCGCCATAATCGGGACACTCTATCGCGCATGAATGCGCTCCTGCCGAATGGTAACTATGTGCGGCTAGAGATCCATGGCCGCCTTATACCCGTCATGGGTTGCATTCCACATCCATCGCGGCGCTCTGGCATCGCCAATAAGCTGAGCGGCAACTCCCTTCCCCTTCAATACAGCGACCAGCTCCGTGTTGGAATATTTCATGGTGGACAGAATGATGGTATCGGCGGCAACTGCAAAAGCCCTCCCGGAATGCACATTATAGCATGCGGCCCCGCCTGATCCTATCTCCCGCACCCAGGCATTGGGTATGACGTTGACGCCCATCGCATCCAGCTTGCCCATGACGAACGGGGCATCGAGCCACCACTGCAGGTTGGGAGAAAGGGAAGGCCAGCGGGTAAGCACCGTAACCTGCTTGCCCTGCTCGGCGAGAAGTTCGGCGACGCCCGGCGCGATGCGATCCGCCAGCTCATCAACAATAAGTATCGTTCCTCCCGCCCGGGCCGCTCCCTGCAGCACATCGGCGTAGGTGCAGACATGTTCCTGTTCCCACCCGGGGATGGGCTCGGTGGTGACGGCCCCTCTCCCGTCCCTGGCCGGTCGCGCCCCGGTTGCCAGCACCACGGCATCGGGTTGCGAGTCTGCCAGCAGATCGTCAATGGTGCGATGATCAATCTCCCTTCCGGACACAATCTTCACCCTGAGTTTGCGCAGCTGAAGTTCGAGGTAGTCCAAAAACGTCTGAGGAAGGGTGTGGCCGGGCAGCTTTTTTATAAGCCGCGCCTGGCCGCCCAGCTCCTGCTCCTTCTCATACAGGGTCACCTCATGGCCCCTGCGCGCCGCCGTCATGGCACACTGCATGCCGGCCGGGCCGGCGCCGATGACCGCCACTTTTTTTCTCCGGGCGGTTTTGGTGAACTTCCAGCTTCCCCACCGCATCTCCTCGCCGCAGGTCGGGTTGACGGTGCAGCGGATGCCGTTCACCGTCCCGCGGCCGCCGGCAAAGCAGCGCGCCACACAACCCTGGTTGCAGTAGATGCAGGGGGCTATTTCCTCCTCCCTGGACTCGCGCGCCTTCCGCGCAAAATGGGGCTCGGCAATCAGGGTCCGGGCAAGATACAGATAATCGCATTTACCTTCGGCAATCATACGGTCGGCCACGCCCGGATCATTAATTTTCCCCGACACCGAAACCGGCAGCTTGACCGCCGCCTTGATTTTTCTGGCGTACTCCCCGGCCCATCCCGGCTCAAAGTTTGCATAAAAGGGACTGAGCTCAAAGGGCATGGACTTGTACGTCGCCAGCACACAGCCGAGCCAGTCAACCTGGCCGGTTGCCTCAAACAACCGGGCGATCTTCACGCCCTCATCCAGGCTGAGGCCTCCGGGCTCCAGTTCGGTTATATTCAGCCGCACCCCCATGGGGTAATCGGCGCCGGTCACCTTTCTTACCTTGGCCAGCAGCTCCTTCATGAAGCGGAAACGGTTTTCCAGCGATCCCCCGTAGTCATCCGTCCGCTTGTTGCTTAACGGCGAAAAAAACGCCCAGGTGAGCTTATCGTGGCCGCACATCAATTCAATGCCGTCAACCCCTGCCTTCAGGCACCGCGCAACCGCCATGGCGAATTTGTCCTGAATCTCATGAATCTCCTCGACGGTCAGTTCCCGGGGCACCTGGTTGGGAAATTCAATCGCCGGTATCTGCGAGGGGGCCACGGGCACTTCGTCCACCTGCACGTGGCAGACATTGTGCGCACCGGGATGGCTGGGCTGGACAAAGAACTTGCAATCGTGGGCATGGCAGATATCCACCAATTCCTTGAGCCCGGGAATGACATCATCGGTCCACAGGGCAAAGTTGCTGGCGGGATAATAGTCGGCCCGCTCATCGACGCTGGAACTCACCAGCACGATTGCCGCCGCACCACCCCGCGCCCGCTCCTCGTAATACGCCCTGGTTCTCTCGTTGACCAGAAAGGTGAGGGGATCCGCCACCTGGTTGCCGTGGGCGGCGCACACCACGCGGTTTTTCAGGATGATCGGTCCCAGCTTGAGCGGGCTAAAAAGATACTTGTACTCGGCCATAATGCCATCTCCTCTGCGCCACAGGTCCCGCCTGCGGCCCTGCTGCCGTCGGCAAAAAAAGGATATCATTCAGCCCATGCGCTTCCGCATGGACCGAATGATATCACGCAACGCAACGTTTCATGCGGCACCGCAACACCGGCATCCGTGTGCCGTCGTTTACTTTGCCGTCTTCATCAGGCTGCGCAAGTCCGTCTGCTCCCGTCCCACCCACGGGGCGTGGAAATTATAGTTTCTCCCGTAGGTGCTGTGCATGTCCAGGTGATCCCAGCAGAACCAGTAGTATTCGAAAAAGATGCCCATCTCCGGATTGAAATATTGGATGGGGTCAAGCGTCCGGTAGAGACGCCCTTTCTGATCATAGTACTCGCCGTGATAGATCATGAAGGTTTCTTTATCGAAGTAGAGAATCCGCTTGCTGTATATATAGTTGCTATCCAGCTGGGTGAGGCCGATCACGTAGGTCGGCCTTCGCTCGAACTCGAAATCCCGCATTTCCCTGCCCTGGGAGCTGATATACGGCGCTCCATCCAGCGTGGTAAAGGGAACCAGATACTCACCCTCGGCCATCACCTGCTTCTTGTAGGGATAGCGGTTGGGGGATAATTTCTGGTTGTAGGCCTGCTGGTCTTCATAAATTATATCCCACTGCCCGACCGGATCCTGGGTGTCGGATGCCGACATTTTACGCACCCGCCTGAGCACATTGACGTACACCATCCATGAATCAAGGTGATCGGGATCGATATAGGAAACAAGGGATACGGCGGTACCGTACATGTCCCGCGGCGCCAGGTGCCGCACCACAAAGGCTTTGTTTTCTCTGCTCTGCCGGGCCCGCTCGTCATACCAGCCTAAGGGTTGCTGCATAACCCGTCCCTGCAAACGTAACACATACATATTGTAAGCGCCTTGATGATCAATCGAAAGATCCTTTCTGAAGCCGGTCGTCGTGCCCATAATAAATAAGTTTTCCCCGCCGTAGTACCGCTTCTCCCAGTTGTACATGATCTGCTCCGCCTTGCGGTCGCCGGCCGGTTGTGGAAAGGGATAGCCGCTTACGTAGGTGTCGGGCAGATAGTAGCCCTGATCATCCAATTTGGTTTGGCCCGCGTTCTTTTTTGTTGCTTCAGCAACCGGCAGCGCCCAGTAGTACTGCCTGGTGGGAATGACCTTCATTTCCGGGAAGTTTCCGAAAAAAGGCGGTCCGCCCGGATTGAAACGCTCATAGAGCACGGGCCACATCAGGTCCTTGAAGGCATACTTGTCCTTATCCTTGTAGCTGTAAGTCCCGGGCTTAATCTCCGGTGCAACCGTACCCACCACATCGGGGGCCTTGAATCCCACGACCTCAGACCATGCCTTTTTCATCGCTTCTACGTCATAGGTCACCTTGGCGTAGTCCTCGGGGGGAATCACCTTTTGAAAACTCAGGTTTTTAAAGACCGGCCTCGGGTCGTCAAAAGGGGCTTTTTCCTTTTCAAACTGATCAAGCGTCACCACATACTCTTCCGCGCAGCAGAGCGGCGGCACGACGATGCAGAGCATCATCGCGGTGAGCAGGCAGCAGAAGAGCGCATTTCTCAATGTGTACATGGATTCTCTCCTTATGTATGGTTCTCTTCCCGGATACCGGTGATTATCCCCACTTATACGCAACCTTGCAATAGAAATAATCTTTATGTTTCAACGGTTCAAATCCCCGCTGGTGTTCTGATCCCTCCAGGAATATGGCACCCAGGGTAAACGCCCAGTTGTTGGTGTATTCGTAGATCGCCTGGTAGCGGAAGAAATCCGAGCGCTCGGTGACATCACGCAGCCAGAAAATGGATGGTTTGAGCTTTTCGTGAAAATAGGCGGTATCGATCATCAGCGTGACCTGATAGTTGTCCGCGCGTTCAAAATTACCTCCATTGATAGCATTAATCAGGTCGTGACCCGAGGGATAGTCATCCAGCCGGCGGTGGTACACCTGGGTCATGATGCGGGTGGTTCGCTTGGGATTAATGAAGGGAATTTTTGCCTTCCAATCGATGCCCAATGACCAGCGAATTTCATCATTTTTTTCATAGGTGTCGAGGGTGGTGCCAAAGGTGCTGTCAAAGGCATAGAGCGCTTCCAGTCGAACCACCGGTGCGACGCCGCCCAGGAAAGAAGCCTTGAGCGGAGAAATGTCCCGGCTGAAGGTGCCGCCCACAAAGTGGAGCTTGGGATAACGCCCTTCGATGAAGGGAAAAATGACCAGATCGTCATCCCACGAAGACTCGGCTATGCGCGGCAACTTTGATTCGTTCTTGGTAATGGGATCATTGTCCCGGCCATAAAAGTAGTTCAGGGTGATGATGGACTCGCGAATGATGGTTTTCAATCGCAAGCCATATTCGAAGCCCTTGCTGCTGAACTCTCCCGGCTCACTGATGTTCCGGTACATCGCACCCACGTGCGCACTCCTGCCCAGGAGTGACGTGGTAATCTCGGGGGCCCAGATACCGGTAACCTCATTTCCTATTAAGATTGATTGATTGGGGATAAAATCGGCGTTGGGATTAAAGATGACCTCGATGCCCAGGTCGTCCATCCAGGCCGGCTTGGCCTGTGGATAGTATTCCGCCCTGACCAGCCAGATGGGAATGATGGTGGTTTCAAATTCCACATCGGAAAAACCCCGCCGCTGGTCCAGGGGATTGATCTGATCCATCAATCTGAAACCGTCGGTCTCGCCCCATACCACCAGTTGCTTTCCCACCCGAAAGAAGAAGTCACCCGGGGTCCAGGTAACATGCGCCTCTTTGAGCAACTGCCAGTACTCATCATCAACGAAGAGCTCACTGCGTGACCGGTTGAAGCGCTTGTCCGACCAGGATTTATCCCCGTTCTTCAGCTCATAGATCCAGTCGGTGGTGAGCATTCCTGAGAGATACACCTGCAGATCGCTGTTGATGCTGTAGTCGCCTTCGATCAGCAGGTTGAAGAGGGCGGATTGCAGGTCTCCCTCCGTATCATAGTACTTATCATCCTTCAGGCTGAACTGCAGCGACTGGGTTGCATAGCCGTATAGATTAAGCGGCTTTCCCAAAACGGTATACTGTTCGGCCATTACCCATTGACGGCTCAGTATCAGGGCGATGACCGCCGCCACCAGAATGACACCTGATTTTCTCCTCATAAACCCCCCTTGTTGTAAGATTGCGGCTTTTTCTCGTGATTGTTGGCTGCTGCAATGACCCCGTCTCGTTTTCACCTCCTTTCGAAATCACAGTAAAGGCTGCACGGTGGGCATGCCGGGCCTATCCAGATGTTGTGCCGTCCGGACCGGCGGGCGATGCCCTCCTGATGAAACGCGGCTTTAGTACATGGAGCATCAGGGGATGCAGGGTGATGGACAACAGTACATTGGTCATCATAACCGCTGCCAGAAAGAAGCCCATTTGTGCCTGGAACTTGAGGTCGGAAATAAAGTACCAGCTCAGGATGGGGAGAATCATTATTAATCCCGTATAAGCGACGGCCTCCCCGGAGGTGCCCACCGCCTCGATAATGGCGGAGGCATAATCACCCCTGAATTCTTCAATGCAGCGGCTGTAAATATAAATGGCGAAGTCGACCCCCACCCCTACCCCCACCGCGGCAACCGGCAGGGTATTGATGGAAAGGCCGATGTCCATCGCCGCCATATAGGTGAATGCAACCAGATTGGCCAGGATTAGCGGCAGGGTCAACATCAAGCCGGCAACCACCGAGCGGAAGAAAAACGAGCACAGGACGAAAATAGCCGCGAGCACCATTGAGTCGATGATCAAGTGCGACCGCTTCATCTCTTCATTAACCGCTATCTCCATGCCGATCCTGCCGCCCGCCAGTTTGAATTCTCCGTTGCCGGTCTGCATGGGATGGTGCTGGAAAAAGTTCTGCGCGGCATCCCGAATGCGCAAAAGGTTTTCAGAAATATGATCAGAAAAATAGATGGTAATTTGAGCGCGTTCCAGGGTGCTGTCTAGAAAGCGGGAAAGGCTCCCCTTATCGGTGTTCTGCCTCACCCACCCCATAAGGCCGGTTAAAACCTGTTCGTCCCGGGGAAGCTGGTACCAGAGCTTATCCCCATCATGAAAATTGAGATTGATCATCTTCACCGTGTTAATCAATGCGCTGTATGATTTATAGAGATCCGGGAGCTCCTTCTGCATGTGGCGCGCAAAGGCCTCAAAGGTGGCAAGGACAACCGGATCATACACCGATTCTTTTTTTCCTTCGAAGAAGAGCATGAAGTTCTCGGAGGAGGCGTTGAACGTGGTGTTGATCAGCGCCTGATCCTGGTTGTAAGGGTGATCAGGCCAGAGCAACGGTGAACCGGGGGTGGGATCACCGATCTGCAACCCGCTGGTCTGCCACAGGCAGAAGAGGAGCGCCGCCCCGCACAGCAAAGCCACCGGGTACTTACCCCCGCCGATTGAGAAGCGGGCCATTCCGATGCACACAACGTCAAGCCAGTCCTTCTTGATTTGTTCCCGTCGCCATTTTTCGCTTGCCCTGCCCAGCGGCATGTAACTGCACAGTATCGGCGTTACAATGCTGCACAGCCCGATGGTCATCATCCAGAAGCTCATCAGGATCGCGACCTGCTGCATCAGGGCAATCTTGGCAAACAGCAGCACCAGGAAGCCGGCGGCATCAGTGGTGATGCCCGCCCAGTTGGGAACATTCATGGCGCGCATGGTCTGATAACATGCCTGAATATTGTCGCCGCTGCTCACTTCATATTCTTCAAAGTAGCGGCAGGTGATCTGAACCGAATGACTCACCATGCGCGCCACGACCAGGAAGGCCAGCACATACAGCAGCGGGCTGAAATTGATTCCGGTCCAGCCGATAAACCCGATGCCCATTCCGGTGCAGAGGATGCCGAATGCGAGGGGCGCAACCATGCCGGTAAGGTTGCGAAAGATGAGATATAAAATGAGCACCATGAAGCCGATGCTCAATGCAAACACCAGAATAATCTGGGGCGTGTAGCTGTAAATCCATCCCATGAGGGCGGGGAAGCCGACATAGTGAACCGACGTCTGGTCATCGGTATACTTCTCCGCCAGCTGGCGCAGCAGCAGGAAGACCCGCGCGTAGGAAATGTTTTCTTTAAACTCGGTCAGGAGCAGCGCTGCGGTGCCGTCGCCCGCTACCAGGGTTCCATTATAGGTCGGATCGGAAAAAATTCGCTTCTTCAGCAGCTCCATCTCCTCGGGATTCGATGGCAGCTTGGGCCACATCAACGGTTCAATGACAATTTCCCCCTTGCCCCGCGCCTTCACCACCTTCACCGAACGGCTGGCAATGGAAACGGTCAAAAACCGGTACACCTCCTCCCACAGCTCCACCTCGGCGGTCATGGCGTGGAGTTTGGTGAGCATGTTCTGATTGAAGATATCGCCCTGTTTTGCCCGCAGGGCTATGGCAACGCCCGAGCCCCCGCTGCCGAACACCTCTGAGAAACGGGCATGCAGTTTTAGGTAGGGATGGTCGTAGGGAAAGAGATCCTGCAGGATGACTTCACCGCGGATGCTGAACGCCCCGTAACCCAAAATCAGGGCGAGCAGCAGACATGAAATGAGAACCGGCAGCCGGTGACGGGTCATAAACCAGCAGAAACGGTCCAGAGCGGTTGGGTTGTGGTCATGGGGGACAGTGTTCATACTATCTCACCCGGTGCCAGGCATTCGATGCATTCAAGTAGATGGCGCCCTCCCATCCTGCCGCCGCGAACCCCTCGGATCCGCGCAGGGCTATCCCGTAAAGCCAGCCGTAGGGTATGGGCGGATCAAAGGCTGAGGGGGTCCATGTGTGCCCCCGGTCGCCCGACTGTACAAACAGGTCATTGCCGCCGGCGATGACGGTCCCCTGGGGGTCGGCTGCCGTATAAAACAGCTGCGTCTTGGAAAGCGCGACATCAATCTTCTGCCAGGTTGCGCCTCCATCGACCGTCGTGACGAGGGTGCTATCGATACCCGCCGCCCATGCCTGCCGGGCATCAACCGCCGTCACGTCAAAGAGAAACGGGTCTCCCTCCACGTCACCGGTGCTCTCGGAGAAACCAAAGTAGCCGGCCTGCTTAACCCAGGTATCCCCGCCGTCGGTTGTGTGATAGATATAACCGTACTCGCCCACCGCCCACCCGACATCGGGCGAGCAGAAGGAAAGCGCTTTCAGGATATAGTCCTCGTCACTGAATTGAATGGTCCAGGTGGCGCCGCCGTCACGTGTCGCCAGGATGTGCGTCTGCTCCGTCACAATCCAGCCGCGCTGCGGTGTCGCAAAATAAACATCCATCAAATAAAAGGGCACCGGACTTTTTTGCTTCTCCCAGTGGGTTCCCCCATCACTGGTGTGCAGGATGGTTCCCTGATCTCCCACCGCCCAGCCCTGCTTCGTGTCCGCGAAAGAAACAGCGCTCAAGGTATAATCGGTTGCACTCTCCTGGGGTTGCCAGGTATTGCCTCCGTCGGAGGTGTGCAGAATGGTTCCCCAGCGTCCGCAGGTCCACCCCTCCTGCGCACTGGGAAAGCTTACGCCGAAGAGATCATCACGCAGATTCTCACCTGCCTGGAGCGGCAGCGGGATCAAGAACAGCAACACCGCCAATCCCAGGACTGCCAAACAGAAATGTCCGCAGCGGGGTGCATCACACATGAACATCATGCTCCATCTTCGTACCGTCATTACACCAACACCCTTCCCCGTCAATTGCATAAGCGCTTTTAAGGGGCGGTCTCCACCCAAAAGCACACTAGCAGGTTGTTGAAAAAGCAGTTTTCCACAGGCTGTTCAAAAACATCCAGATGCAAGGCACGCGAAATCCTTAAGGAATGAGGCGTACATGCAAGTACGCTGCCGTGACGAAGGATGAGCGTAACGCAGCAGGTTGGTGTTTTTCAACAGCCTGCTACGTTGAGCATATGGCCACGGTGCAGGACTTGGTGTCCGCCGCCTTGTCGCCGCCCATGCAATGGGCCAGGCCGACCCGTGCCCCCTCCACCTGGCGATGTCCTGCCTCGTTGCGAAGCTGGGTCACGATCTCGCACACTTGCGCGATGCCGGTGGCGCCCACCGGATGCCCCCGGCTCAGCAGCCCGCCGGAGGTATTGACCGGACAGCGCCCGCCCAGCGCGGTCACGCCCTGCTTCACCAGCCGGACGCCCTCCCCTGCTGCGCACAGTCCCATCGCCTCGTAGTGGAGAATTTCCGAGATGGAAAAGGCGTCATGCACCTCGGCGACGTCCAGTTCCTCGGGCCCGATGCCGGCCTTCTCATAGGCCAGCCGGCATGACCGGTAATCCGTCTCCCACCGCATAAGGTCCTGCGGGCTCTCGTAACTGCCGCTGGTAAGGACCATCGCCTTAAGCGCAATTGCCCGTTTGAAGCGGCGCGCCATGGATGACGAACATATCACCGCGGCGGCCGCGCCATCCGCGATGGGACAGCACTGCAGCCGGGTCAGCGGATCAACGATCATCGGCGAGGCCAGCACGTCTAAAACGGTAATGGGATCACGATACTGCGCCCGCGGGTTGTGCTGCGCGTGACGGCGATTCTTGACCGAAACCTGCGCCAGGTCTTCCGGCGCTGCGCCGAACTCGGCCATGTAGCGAACGGCGCGCAGCGCAAAGCTTGCCGGCGCCACCAGCCCCAGCTGCGTATCCAGCTCCGACTGCCCCGAGCTGATAAGCCCGAACTCCGGCACGTACATCTTTTCCGCGCCGACGGCAATGGCCGCCTCCGCTTGTCCCGACGCGACGGCATTGGCCGCCAAGTATAAGGCAGTGGACCCGGAAGTGCAAGCATTTTCAATGTTAACCACCGGGACCCGGTTAATGCCCACCTGCCAGAACACGTTCTGCCCGATGGTAAAATCCCCGAAGAGCCTGCCGGCAAGACCGTTGGCAAAAAAGCCGGCCCCGATCTGGTCAGGCCTGATGCCGGCGTCCTTGAGCGCATCCCGGGCGGCTTCCGCGGCGAGATCCACCAGCAATCGCTGCGGGTGCTTGCCGAAATCGGTCATACCTATACCAACTATTGCCACCTGCTCCATTACCGGCAGCTCCATTGAACACCCTCGTCTATAAGACGAGAGATTTTAAATTGATTGATGTAAATCAACTGTCTGTCATCCTGCGACTTGATCGCAGGATCCACGCTGTAAATTATATATATTTCTGGATTCTGCGGTCAAGCCGCAGAATGACAGGTTACAGCAAACCGAATTAAATGTCGCTACGCGACAAGTAAAAGCGTGCTTCGCCGGAAGGCGAGGGATTCCAACCTTCCCCGAAAGGGACGCTCACTGATTATTACTTGGGGGTAAAATAGGGCCGCAAGCAGGGAGACCCCTGTTGATCAACCCCCAGCGGCCTGACCGCCAGCCTGACGGCAAGGCCCGGCTTTAACTTTTCAATCGCATCCGGATCAAGCAGGAAAAAAATGCGCAGCGAATGCAGCGCCAGGTCGACATAGCCGACCGCATACGGTGTGGGCAACCCCAGCGGCGCCTTGGTGCGGATCACCGTGCAGCTGTACAACACCCCTTCCGAACCGAGGTCGGCTTCAGCGGTCGGCTCGAGGCATTTCCTGCAGTATGGGGTTGCGGGAAAAAAATATTCATTGCAGGACCGGCAGGTTGAACCGATCAGCCGCGGCGGTTGCTGATCATCGGGGGGCAGGGCAAAAACGCCCTTCGCCACCGGCGGCAGATCAAGAGGTTCTGAGTTCATTGCGGGTCAGCCTTTCGTGTTGTTAAACACCGCCGCGTCTTCTCTGTAACACGAACAATGGAAAATGAAATGTCATAAGAGAATCAGAGAAACGGTTATTCTGCGGCACGACTGCAGAAATCAGTCATTTATTTATGGATCCTGCGATCAAGCCGCAGGATGACACGCCGTGCGCCCCTTCCTTTTTATTGTCATTTCGAAGAAGCGAAGCGACTGAGAAATCTTATACTCTTCCAAAGGTATAAAAAAGATTCCTCACGTTCGTTCGGAATGACATTGTATCTCATCATTACCTGTAGGGGCGACCGGCCGGTCGCCTCTATTCAACAGAACGCAGTTCCCCGTCAAAACCAGCCGCCCTCATGGTTTCAGCAGCACCTTGATGCAGGTCTCCTTGCGGTTCTCCACCAGGTCATAGGCGTCAAGGGCATCATCAAGCGCGAAGGTGTGCGTGACCAGCGGCGAGAGGTCAACCCGCCGGGAGGCGAGCATGGACATGAGCTGGTTCATGAACCCGAGATTGCCCAGCCCCATGGAAAGGCGCAGGCCCCGGGTCACCAGTTCATGGATGGGGAATGTCACCGACTCAAAAAAGAGGCCCACCGCGGATACGGTGCCGCCCTTCCGCACCGATCGCCAGGAACACTCAAAGGTCTCCTTCGCTCCCACCGCCTCAATGGCCACGTCAACCCCTTCTCCCCCGGCAGCTTCCCGCACCCGTTCCGCCACCGACCCGTCGCGGGCATCAATGGTCAGGGCGCCGTAACGCCGGGCAACGGCCAAGCGGTTGGGAAACATATCTACGCCTATGACCATCCCCGCGCCAAACTGCCATGCCGACACCAGGGCCGCCAGTCCGATGGGCCCGCAGCCGAAGACGGCCACGGTGTCGCCGGTAAGGATGCGCCCTTCGCGGGCGGCGTAGTAACCGGTGCTGAAGACATCGCCCACAAATACCGCCTGGTCATCGGGCACCGAGTCCGGTATGTGGGTGAGACACATGTCGGCATAGGGCACGCGCACATAGGTCGTCTGAACGCCGCTTAATCCTCTTCCCAAAAACTCGCCGCCGCCCCAGACCCCGCCGTTTTCGCAGTACTGAACATCGCCCCGCCGGCAGAAAGCGCAGGTGCCGCACCAGACGGCCGCGGGCGCCGCCACCCGGTCACCCCGCTTAAAGCGGGTCACCGCGTTTCCCGCCTGTTCAACGACGCCCACAAACTCATGCCCCATGACGGTGCCCGGGCCGATGCCGGGCATGAGTCCGTGCTTGATGTGAATGTCGGAACCGCAGATGGCGGCGGTGGTCACCCGGACCAGCACGTCGCTTTCCCGCTGCAGCGCCGGCTCGGGAACATCCTTGACGGCCAATTGATTCTTCCCCTGCAAGACAACCGCCTTCATTGGTGAACCCCCATCAATTTCGGATTGCGGATTGCGGATTGCGGATTAAAGAACATGCAAACAGCATCCTTTTATTGTATATGGCGATGACGGAGCATGGCCCTCCACCTGAAGATTAGAAAAGCATCTTGCAATCCGAAGTTCGCGATCTGAAATCGCAATGCCGCTTCTGTTGTCTTCTCATGCCGCAATCCGAATTCCGAAATCCGAAATCCGCAATGTCACTTAGCGCTTGAGCTTGTATCCCGCCTTCTCCCGGTCCCAGGCGTCGGGGGTCACCCCCTGCTCCCGCAGCTCGAACTTTTTCACCCGCTGGGTGGGGGTCTTGGGAAGCTCCGGCATGATGCGCAGGTAGCGCGGGATCATGAAATAGGCCATGTGCTCTTCGCAGAACCCGATCAGCTCGAGCGGCTCCACCGTCCTGCCTTCCCGGCAGGAAAGGCACACCATGACCTCGTCCTCCCCCATCTCGGACTTGACCGCCACCGCCGCCGATTCCTTCACCGCCGGATGGGAGTTGATCACCTTCTCCACCTCGTAGGAGGAAATATTTTCTCCCCGGCGCCGGATCGCGTCCTTCTTCCGGTCCACGAAGTGAAAGAATCCCTCTTGATCATAGGTGAGATAGTCGCCGGTGTGAAACCACATGTCGCGGCAGGCCTCCACCGTCTTCTCCGGCATCTTGTAGTACTCGAGCAGCATGCAGTAGGGCTTGAGCGGGCGGATGAGCAGCTCTCCCGCGGTATCCGGGCCGACCTCCGCCCCGTTGTCATCGACCAGCCTGACCGCGTAGTCGGGCAGGACCTTCCCGCAGGTGCCGGGCTTGCGGGCCTGCGGCGTATTCAAGAGCGGGATGCCGATTTCGCTCATCCCGTACCCTTCGATGATGGTCACCCCGAACCGCTTTTCAACCGCCTCCCAGATGTCGGGGGTCGCCCCGCCGCCGTAGAGAATGCGCAGGGGATTGTCCGCGTCATCGGGCCGGGGCTCCGCCTTGAGCAGAATGGGCAGGATGCCGCCGATATAGTTAAACTCGGTGCACCCGTTCTGCCTGACGTCGTCCCAGAACCGGCTGGCGGAAAAGCGCTCGGCCAGGACCATGCGCGCACCGCTCAGCAGGGCGGGCATGGTGGACAGGAGCTGGGCGTTGCCGTGAAAGAGGGGCAGCGCGTTATAGAGGCAGTCCTTTTCGTCGTAGCCGGTGGCGGCGCAGGTGAGCTCTCCCATGTAAACGGCGTAATTGTGCGGCATCAGCGAGCCCTTGGACGGCCCGGTGGTGCCGGAGGTATACATGATGATGAACGGGTCGGACCAGATCACGTCCGCTGCGCGGTAGTCGCCCCGGTTGTCCATGACCGCGCGGTAGTCCAGAGCGGGCTTGTCAAGCGCGGGAATCGTCTCGCCGCTGTCGTGCAGCACCACTACCGTTTCAACCTTGGGCAGCGAGCCAAGCACCGGCGCCACGCGGTCCAGGTAGGAAGCCTCCACCACCATCAGCCGGCAATCAGCCTGGTCAACCATGTAGGTGAGAATGGAACCGCGGTGCGCCGTGTTCACCGGCACTTCTATGGCCCCCAGCTTGCAGAGCCCGAACCAGAGGAACAGGTACTCGGGCCGGTTGCTCATCACGATGGCCACCGTGTCCCCCTTCGTCACGCCCAATGTCTGCAGCCCAGCCGCCACCCGGTCGGATTCCCGCTCCAGGTCTTCATAGCTGAAGGCCTCGCCCTTATAGTGAAAGAAGGTGCGGCTGCCGTAGCGCTTCACCTGCTGCTTCAGCAGACCGTGAATGGTCCTCTCATGCACCATGTCCTGTGGCATCATCAGACGTGTTCCTCGCCGGTTGCGCCCGGCGCTCCCGGCCCGGGCGGAGATTTTTTCATACCTTCGGCAGGATGGGGATAGCTGCCGTAATATTTCAGCACGTGCGCCGGAGGCCGGAGCTTCCCCCATTCCTTCTCGAATTCGGCATAGGGTGTGCCCGTGCGTTTCCGCGCCTCCCGCGTTTCCGCCCGCAGCCCCTCCGTCTCATCCGGCGAAAGGCGCAGGGTCTTTTCATCATAGACCACCTTGTAAATATTCCGCGCCGCCCAGTGGCTGGTCAGCCCGTTGCGCAGGTCATCCATCACCGCCTGGGGATCGCGCTCCAGGGCATCGCCGTAGCCGGCCCCTCCCCCCACCGGCACATAGAAGGTGTCGCCGTTAAAGAGCGGGGTAATCTTCATGGTGACGTGTTCGTAGACGCGATTCCCCTCTTCGACGCCGGTGCTTTCATAGAGCTGGTCCAGCGTGGCGTGAATCGCAGCATCGCCCCGCGAGAGCAGCGATTTCATGGTGCTGCCGCTCACCATCTGGATGAACACCGGCGGCACCGCGTATCCCCCGAAGATGCCCATGGTGGAAGGTATCTTGGAGCCGAAGCCAAAACAGCCCATGCCCACCGCGGGCACGTGGTGCGTCATCAGGCCGTAGCCCACGCCCGCCCCGCCGCGGAATTTGCCGTGGCCGTAGGAGTTCTTGAAATAATTTCGGAAGAGATAGAGGAAGGGCCGGTCCGACTCGGTGGTTTCCACGTCGGAGCAGTCGCTCATGGTGGCAAAAAATGAACCCGCCCCGTCGACCCCGTCCATGTCCGGCCGCGCCCCCGCGCCGGTGGCGTTGATTTCCGGGGTGATGTCGGCAACCGGCTCACCCCACTGATTGATGCCGCCGAACACCGGAACGCTGAAGCCCTGGAACCAGGCGGCAACCGCGCGCAGGTGATCACGGTGGTAGGTCATGCGGGCGCCACAGAGAAACATGCCGTGGGCAAAGCACACCTGGGTGAAGGGTGAAAGCGAGGTGGGGGCATCACCCCGCGCGTTGATCAGCGCATCATCGGGAAATTCCCACTCCAGCACTTCCAGCAGGCCGTTGTTGGCAGGCAGATCATAGAAAAACCAGCCGCAGAAATAGACCATGGCAAGGCCGATGATACCCTGGAAGTAGGTATTCAGCGGTTTGTCGCGCAGCAGCGGCGTGGTATCCTCGAAGCTTAACCGGATCTTCTCGCCCTTTTTGGTTATAATTATATTAAGTTTTGTCAGGCCCGGCTCCGGCCCCACCGTATCCATGAAGCGGGGCTGGCGGAACGTGCCGTCATGCAACTCGCTTACCTTCTTTTTGGCCGCTGCAGCGGTAACCGTCAGGATTTTTCTGAGCGCGCCCAGGAAGAAGGAGAGCCCCTTCTGGTCGATCAGCTCAATGATGCGGCGCTCGGCGATGCGGGCCGCCGCCAGCCGCGCCTTGATGTCCAGAATCATGGTGCGGGCATCGCGATTCATGGCGGCAAACATGGCCAGCACATCTTCCTTCAGGGTATACTTCTCGCCGATCTTGACCGGGGGAACGATAATCCCTTCATCGTACTTGGACCGCGCAATGGCGCTCATGCCCCCCGGGTCGGTTCCCCCGTTTTCCCCGGTATGGACGATGGCGCCGGCAAAGCAGACCAGTCTCCCCTTGTAAAAGACCGGCACGCAGAGCCCCATGTCCGCCGGGTGGACGCCGCCGTAGAAAGGATCATTAAAGAAAAAGGCATCTCCCTCCCTGATGCCCACCGACGGCTCGTTGAGCCAGTGCTTGACGATGTATTTGACCGGAATCTGGCCGAGCACCGCATGGAACCAGATCCCCGTCGCCACCACCGCGAGGTCGCCCTTGAGGGTATAAATGCCGAAGGCCACATCCCCCCAGCGCATGCCGGTGGAAGCGCCCAGCTTCATGGTGGTCTCCTTGCCTTCCTGGGCGATCATGTTCATCTTGTGGGCAAAGATTTCAAAATCCACATCTTCAATTTTGCCCTGGGCCGCCTGCTCTTCCGGGGTCATCGGCTCGGGCCTCAGACGCTGGACCACCTCGCTGTCTTGTCCGTAGGTAAAACCCTGCATACCTTCATTCCTTCATAGAAGCACGATTAGAAACAAATTCTACTATAATTTTCCTCTCACTATGTGTACCCCCTCACCCTCACCCTCACCCTCACCCTAACCCTCACCCTAACCCTCTCCCACGGCGGGGAGAGGGAAATGTGCGATTTTCATTCATGGTGGCGCCCCAAAGGGTATGGGGGTTTGATTCACAATGGATTATATGGAGGGACGCGCTCCGTCGCGTCCGATAATTTTATGCGGCCATGACAGAGCATGGCCCTCCATCATCAACGGTTATCCCATACATTCTTTCATGCGCACATCCGAGTATTTTTTCTCGTGAACGATGGTAACCGGTAGGAGCGGCTTATAGCCGCGAATACATCGCACCTGAAGGCGCTCCTACGATAATTTCAATTATGCTTGGCTCGTATTACATCTTATGATCAGTAGATGTTGTTGAAAAAGCAGTTTTCAACAGCCTACTAGATCAACTCAAGCACGCCGTTATAATATCCATCCAGGGTGAAGCGCCAGCCCGGCTCCACCACGTAGGTGGTATCCCGCGCCTCGATGATCGCCGGCCCGCTCATGCTGCTCCCCGGTGCAAGCGACTCAAAAATAAAAACCGGGGTTTCCTTCACATCCTGCAGGCTGCTCCAGTAAACCCGGCGCGACGCCCCCCGCGATTCCGGCGGCGGTTCCTTTGCGACCGCCTTCACCGGCACGGCTTCCGCAGCGCGGGTCTCCACGTAGGCGGTCAGGTAAAAACATTCCACGTTGATCCCCCCCTGGGGAAAGGTGGCCTCCGGCGAATAGATGGACGCGTACTGCGCGGAAAACGTGTCGCAGATGGCCTTGAAATCAAGGGGCGAGGAGACCTGCAGGCGGGGTGACACAATCTTAGTGAGGTTGAACTGCATGCCGTAGCGCATGTCCAGCTCCAGCCGGAACCGGATCTGCTCGTCGCTGAAGCCCTCAAGCCTCAGGTCGCGCCGCGCCAGATCAACCAGCTCACCCACCACGCCGTTGAATTGATCCACATCATCCGCGTAGGACTGGGTGGTCCATTTGAATATCTTCAGGGTGCGCGACTTTTCCCAGACCTGCTGAATGTTCACGGTCGAGGCGCCGAATGCACCGGAAACCGACGAATGGGAAGGGACGATGACCCGGCTCACCCCAAGATGGGGGGCAATGCTGCAGGCATGGGCAGGGCCGGCGCCGCCGCAGGCAAAGAGGGCCAGGTCGCGGGGATCGTGCCCCTTGAGCACCACTTCCTTGAACACCTCCTGGCCCATGTACGCATCAATGATCCGGCGGATGCGCGAGGCGGCCTCCACCACGTCGATACCAAGGGGCCGCGCGATCTTCTCTTCAATGGCCATGCGGCTCAAATCCGGGTCAAGCAGAATCTTGCCGCCCAGGTAGTTGTCAGGGTTCAGGTAGCCCAGCACCAGGTCGGCATCGGTGACCGTGGGTGCATGTCCCCCCTGGTCATAACAGGCGGGCCCGGGCATGGATCCCGCCGACTGCGGGCCCACCTGGAGGGCATTGCCCATTAATGTATTTATCCAGGCAATGGATCCGCCGCCGGCGCCGATGGATTTAATCTCAATGGCCGGTATGTTGGTGCGCCAGCGATCGATCACCGGGATGAAATCATAGGTCTTGAGCTGGCCGCCGGTTATTACCCCGATATCATATGAGGTGCCGCCCATGTCGGTGAAGATGCTGTTGCTGAAGCCGTACTGCTTCCCGGTCACCAGGGCGCCGTGCAGGCCGGCCACTGGGCCGGCATTGTGGGTGAAGACCGCCTTGGTCCGGGAGAGCTTCTTCATGCCTCCGGTATTATGCACTAAAATCAATGGCTTCTTGTATCCACCGTCACGCAATACATTAACCAGCTTATTCAGCTCTTCGGCCATGATACCGTGGATGTAGGCGTTGACGATGGCGGTGATAAAGCGGGTGTACTCCCCGCACTTGGCGGAGACCTCGCTGGACAGGGTCACCGACATTGAGCCGAGGTAATCTTCCGGGTACTCCTCCTCGATTACCGCTTTGATCATGCGCTCATGAACGGGATTGTTAAACGACCACAGCAGGCAGACCACAAAGCCCATGGCGCCCTGGTCAACCAGGTACTGCAGCTTTTCAATGATCTCGTCACGATTGAGCGGGCAGACCACCCGGCCGAACGAGTCAATGCGCTCGCGAACGCCCACCACCATGTCGCGCGAAATCAGGGGAAGCGGCTTGTTGATACGGGAAAGGTCCTTGTTCTCCTGGCCGATAATGCCGTCGGCCCAACTCCGACCCCGGCCCAGGAATATGGCGTCTTCAAAACCGGCGGTGGTGATCAGCCCCAGCTTGGGACCGGTGCGTTCGATGAGAGAATTGGTCCCCAGGGTGGTGCAGTACCGGACCTGGTCGGTCTGGCCGAGGAAATTTTGAAATGAGAGATCGTAGGCGCCGGCCAGTTCGCGGATCCCGCGCATGAAGCCCACCGAGAGATCATAGTGGGTGGTGGGCGTCTTGGTTATGCGGCTTCCCCGCTCATCACTCCGGGTAAAAAAATCTGTAAATGTTCCGCCTATATCTATGTTGATGTTAAAGCCCATCTTTAGTTCCCTGCGATCAGCGAGTCATGGCCGGATCTGACGAACCTCCTCCGTCACCTGACGGAGCAAGCCCAGGTCAACGGACCGGTCAACCTCGCCGCAGCTGGTAAAAAATAATCCCCGGTTGGCGCCGGCGCGGCAATAGTCAACGCCCTCCCTGATGAATTCCCTGGTCTGTTCTAAATTATCTACCGGCAGGCCGATGCCCACGCCCAGGGCATGCTCACCCAGTTCCCACAGTTCGGAGAGCACCGGGAGTCCGCCCTCCCGCGACGGCCCCAGAACATAAAACGCCATCTTGAGGTCGGCAAACGGGCGCAGGGCGCCGGACTGGTAGCCCTGCAGGTACAGGCCGGCGGGTATGTTGTAATAGCCGGCGATATTCTTGAGGGTATTGTAGATCCGGCGCTGGGCCGCATTCATCTCCGCCGCAACCAGGGAGCCCTCCTCCATGAACACCAGCCCATGCGGCCGCAGCCGGCAAAATTCCTCGGTTACGCGCACCAGCAGCCCCTTGCAGTCGGCCGCGCGCTCAGCGCCCTGCTCCCGGCCGAACAGCTGGGCCGACAGCGTTGCCGGGCCGGTCAGCGCGACGATACAGGCGCGATCGCTGCCGCAAACGCTGATGACCCGCCTGCCCGCTTCGAGGGCATATTGCATCCGGCCGTTTTCCTCGGGAACCTGGCACACGGTAACCGCCGGGCATGATACCACCGGGCGGTCCTCCTCCCAGGAAATCCCGCAGCCGCAGGCCTCCGCCATCAGGCTGATATCAAAGCCGAGCACCACCCCGTCAAAGTTAAACAGATCAACCGTCTTCTGCAGGCTGTTGGCCCAGAGGGTGGCATCAGCGGTCAGTTCCTTCAATGATATGCCCGCCACCCGCGGCAGCACCCCGCCGATGAGCGGAACGAACGCCGGGCGGCTTGCCGGCTCGCCTTTTAAAAAGCGGCTGAAAAGAACTTGTCCCGTCTCCACCTCAAACCCCGTAACGCTTCTTTAAAGCGTCGATATCAATTTGAATATCATGGGTCACCGGATGACCCGGCGGCAGGTATTCATTTTCTATCATCACGCCGCAGGAGGGGCAGTAAAATTCAAGCAGCCGGCAAAAATCACTGTCCGGACAGAAGCTGTAGGCAGCGCCCTCAACCAGGGGAGGATGCACTTCCTGCAGCGGCCGATCCGCCACCAGGCAGCCCTGCTTGTAATTCTCCCGCGCCGAAATGAGCGCCGCCCCGCATCGCCGGCAGCACCACATTTCGTGGTCCAGATCGATCTCGAGATATTCGGTAATGCTAACCTTCACCATCCGTCCTCGTCAGTATGGTGTTGTGATACCGGTCCACCGCCGCCTTCCAGCCCGCGGCCACCAGCAGGGTGGTATGCTCGGTCTCCACCAGCGCCGGACCCGCGATCTCATGACCATGCTCAAGCCGCCTCCCGTCATACACGCTGAGTTCGGCAGCGCCGTCCGGCGCAAGAAAAACCTTCCGCCGTCCCTTGAGCGCCTGCTCGGCCCCCCGTGAGGACTGCGGGTATTCATCCATGGTATAGTGCGGTATTTCCGCCCGCACCCTGAGGCTCACCGTGGTCAGGCACCATTCGCCGGTAACCCGGTGCCCTGCAGCCTGCAGCAGGGCGCGGGCCTCGTCGGCAATCCGTGCCGGATCACCGATGCAATCGCCCGCCACCGTCAGCTGCACCTCGGGTCCGCCATCGGCAGGCTTCACCAGCAGATCCAGCTCCGCGGTTGTGTGCTCCGGCGCAAACCCCTCCCCGCGCATGTCACGCGTCGCCTCCCGGTGCATGGCGGCAATCTGCGACTGCAAAACATCCCCCTGGTCAAGCGTGGAGAAGGAAAGATCAACGCGGCGGTAGTAAAGATGCCCCACATCCATGCCCGACGCGGAGAATGCCGAAAACACCGCGGAGAAGGGGGTGATGATGATGGTATCAATGCCGGCAATCGCCGCCAGATGGCAGCAGTGGGCGGGACCCGCCCCTCCGTAAATGACCAGGGGAGGATTTTCTCCCGACGGCCATATTTCCTTTTTGAGCCGCAGGATCTCCCGGCCCATGGCCTCATCAATGGTGTTCTTGATGGCCAGCGCCACCTGCACCGCGGGCAGCCCCAGGGGCGTGCCGATTTTCTCCTCCATCACCGCGAGGGCCCGCTGCTCATTGAGCTTCATGGACCCGCCCAGGAAATAGCCGGGGTCAAGAATCCCCAGGATGAGGTCGGCGTCAGTGACCGTCGGATCCGCACCGCCCAGGTCAAAGCAGACCGGACCGGGAAGCGCGCCGGCGGACCGGGGGCCAACCGTCAGCGCACCGTCATGCACCGAGGCAATGGATCCGCCGCCCGCCCCGATGGCCCTGACCGCGAGCATGGGCACATTGACGGCAAAGCCTTCCACATCCGGGCGCAGATCCAGGCTGACCTGGCCACCGCGGACATAGCCGATGTCAAACGACGTGCCCCCCATGTCGGCGGAGATGAGGTGCTCCCTGCCGTAGATCCGGCCGACAGTCCGTGCGCCGAGCAGCCCCGCCGCCGGCCCCGAGTTATAGGTGTTGATGGCCCTGGTCGTGGCCACCCGGGCCACCGCGCCGTTGTTGTGCACGATGAAGAGATGCTTCCGGTAGAGGCTGCGGCGCAGCTCCTCGCCCGCCTTGTAGAGCAGCCGAACCAGCTTGGCGTGGATATAGGCATTGAGCACCGCGGCGTTGATGCGCTCCGCTTCACCCGACCGGCGGGAAATGTCGGAGGAGAGAAACACCGGCACCGAACCGAGGAAGTCGCGCGGATACTCGCGCTTGACCACTTGGCGGATGATGCGCTCGTTTTCGGGGTTGAATTCGGAATTGGCGAAGGCCACCACCAGGCAGCGCGCGCCGCGGTCGATGAGTTCCTGGGCGCAGGAAAGCGCCGCCTGCTCATCGGGCGCCCTGCGCAGCGCGCCGTCCGGGGCAACCGCCTCGTCCAGGCCGAACACCATGTCCGGTTGGATCAGCGGGACCTTGCCGCCGCTGCCGCGCACCGGCGCCAGGCCCTCCTTCCCCGCGGTAAGGATCAGGCCGATCTTGCTGCCGTCCCGCTGGATGATGGTGTTGGTGCCGATGGTGTTGGCAAAACGAATGAGTTCCGATCCGTAGAGCAGGTCCTCAACCGCGACCCCGAGCCGGCGCGCGCCGGCCCGGATGCACTCGAGGAAGCAAACCGTGAGATCATGCGGTGTGGTTGATACCTTGACCGTTTCCACCCGGCCGTCAAACACAAAAAAACCATCGGTGAAGGTTCCACCGGTATCAATGGCTATTGAAGAACTGATGGTATTTTCTCCTTGCCTGCACCATGAAATTCTGATTTATCTTGCAATCTGAAATGTAAGCTTATATTATTTTTTGAGATCCTTTGCAAGCGAAATAACTGGAACCCGCATGTGGTTGCCGGGGGACACAATCCGGCTGATGTACTCAATACTACATGCACCTCACAGCGGCATAACAAAGCATGAAAATGTGATAATCAAGAGGGGTCATTCTGCGGCTCGACCGCAGAATCCAGCTGCCGATTTTAATTGGATCCTGCGATCAAGTCGCAGGATGACATATCCTTAGTATCATAATGCTTGTTGGCACATAAGAACCGGACGCAACGGAGTGCGTCCCTCCCCACAATTTGTGTTCGTATAACATGTCTGAACAGAATCGCACTGAATCCGAAGGCACAACCGCCGCAACCAGGGCCCTCCTGTCGGGCAACCAGGCCATCGCCCGCGGCGCGTACGAAGCCGGGGTGGCGGTCGCCACCGCCTATCCCGGGACGCCCAGCACCGAGATCCTTGAAACCATTGCCTCCTATGACGGCATCTACGCGGAGTGGTCCCCCAATGAAAAGGTGGCCCTGGAGGTGGCCATGGGCGCCTCCATCGCCGGGCGCCGCGCGCTGGCATGCATGAAGCACGTGGGCGTCAATGTCGCGGCCGATCCCCTCTTCACCCTCTCGTACACCGGCGTGCGCGGCGGGCTGGTCATCGTCACCGCGGATGACCCGGAGATCCACAGCTCCCAGAACGAGCAGGACAACCGCAACTACGCCCGCTTCGCCAAGATACCCATGCTCGAGCCGGCCGACAGCCAGGAGGCGAAGGATTTTGTGAAATGCGCCTTCGAGATAAGCGAGCGCTTTGACACCCCGGTCATGCTGCGCACCACCACGCGCATCTCCCATTCCATGTCGGTCACCGCCCTTGCCGAACCGGAACGGCGGGACGGGCTGCCTGAGCTGGAGAAGCGGCCGGATAAATTTGTCATGCTTCCCCGGTACGCGCGGCTGCGGCATCCGATCATTGAAGAGCGGCTGAGGAAGCTCAAGGACTTTGCCGAGACCTTTGAAAAAAATGAAGTAGAGATGAGAGATGCCGCTATCGGCATCATCGCCGGCGGGGCATGCTACCAGTACGCCCGGGAAGCCTTTCCCGACGCATCATTCCTCAAGCTGGGAATGGTCTACCCGCTGCCGGAGCGGCTGCTGCGGCACTTTGCCGGCGCGGTGAAAAAGCTCTTCGTGTTTGAGGAGCTCGATCCGTTTCTGGAAGAGCAGATCAAGGCGCTGGGCATCGAGGTTACCGGGAAGGCGGTTTTCCCCCTGTGCGGCGAGTTCAGTCCCGCCACCGCCGAAGCGGGGATCAGGGGATCAACGAAAGCAACCGCTCCCGCGCCGCAACCGGCGGCCCTTCCCGCCCGGCCCCCCAACATGTGCCCGGGATGCCCGCACCGGGGCATCTTTTACACGCTGAAAAAACAGAAGCTGTTCGTCACCGGCGACATCGGCTGCTACACCCTGGGCGCCCTTCCCCCGCTCAATGCCATGGATACCTGCATCTGTATGGGCGCGAGCATCGGGCAGGCAATGGGCATCGAAAAGGCGCTGGGCGCCGGCGGCCGGGGCAAGGCGGTGGCGGTCATCGGCGATTCAACCTTCCTGCACTCGGGGATGACCGGGCTGCTGGACATCGCCTATAACAAGGGCGCCTGCACCGTCATCATCCTGGACAACCGAACCACCGCCATGACCGGGCGGCAGGAGCATCCCGGCACCGGCTTGACCATCAGGGGAGAGCAAACCCGGCAGGCGGACCTGGCAGCGCTCTGCAAAGCGCTGGGCGTGGATCATGTGCGAAAGGTGAATCCCTACAATCTGGATGAGATTGCCGCAGTCATTTCAGAGGAAACCGGCCGGCCCGAGCCGTCGGTTATCATTACCGAGGCCCCCTGTGTCCTGCTGCGCAAGGGAAGCAAGGCGCCGACCCCCCTGTTCACGGTGCATGAAGACACCTGCGTGGGGTGCCGGGGATGCCTGCAGCTGGGCTGCCCCGCCATCGAGTGGCGGCCGCTGGATGCCAAGTCCGGCAGATCACACATCAATCAAAGCCTGTGCGTCGGCTGCGCGCTGTGCGCACAGATCTGTCCCAGGGAAGCCATCGTCAAAACCGATGAACGCAACCGCTAAGGTCACCAATATTTTAATCGTCGGGGTCGGGGGCCAGGGGGTCATCCTTGCCAGCGATATTATCGCGGCGGTGATGATGCGCGCCGGCCATGATGTGAAGAAAAGCGAGGTGCACGGCATGGCCCAGCGGGGAGGCAGCGTCACCAGCCACGTCCGCTTCGGGCCGAAGGTCTACTCCCCGATCATCAGCAGGGGCGAGGCGGACATCCTCTTTTCCTTTGAGCAGCTGGAAACGCTGCGCTACCTTGACTTTGTGCACGACGACTCCGTCATCCTGGTCAACGACCAGAAAATTCTTCCGCCGTCGGTAACCATGGGCAAGGACGTGTATCCCCCTGACATACCCGGGCGGCTGAAGGCACGCTATCCCCGCTTCACCCTGGTCAATGCCCTGGAGGCGGCCCGGGAGGCGGGAAGCGCCAGGGCGGTCAATGTGGCGCTGATCGGCGCGCTCTCGAATTGCTTTGCCGTGGAAAAGCGCCTCTGGCAGGAGGTCATCTCGTCAATGCTGCCGGCAAAGCTGATCGACCTCAACCTTAAGGCCTTTGAGCTGGGCCGGCAGAGCTGCGCAGTTGTTCCTGATTAATAGCAACAATCCCGGCAGGAGCGGCTTTGAGCCGCGGATGTATCGCACGTGAACGCGCTCCTCCCGAATTTAAACACGCATCGCATTTCCCATATCCCATATCGCATTTCGCATGGAGGTTCACGCATGATCTGGAATGAGGAATTCGAAACGCTGCCCCGGGAGGCACTGGAGGCTTTGCAGCTCAAGCGCCTTCGGTCACTGCTGGAAAGGGTATATGCCGCCAGCCCCTTCTACAGAAAAAAGCTGGATCATAAGGGCGTCAAGCCTTCCGCCATCCGCTCACTTACAGACCTGTCGCTGCTTCCTTTCACCACCAAGGCCGATGTGCGAGACAGCTATCCCTTCGGTCTGTTCTGCGTCCCCCTGGAGCAGGTGGTGAGGATGCAAGCTTCATCAGGAACGACGGGCAAGCCCATGGTGGTGGGCTACACCCGCCATGATATTGAGCTTTGGGCGGAGCTCATGGCCCGCGGTCTTTCCTGCGCCGGCGTTCACCGGGGCGATATCATTCATAACGCATACACCTACGGACTTTTTACCGGAGGCATGGGATTTCACTACGGGGCGGAAAAAATCGGCGCCGCGATCATCCCCGCGTCCGGAGGCAACAGCAAGCGGCAGATAACCATCATGCAGGACTTTGGCCCCACGGTCCTTGCCTGCACGCCGTCCTACGCCCTTCATCTCGCCGAGGTGGCACAGGACATGGGGCTTGATCCCTCGGTGGATTTTAAGCTCAGAACCGGGTGCTTCGGCGCGGAACCCTGGTCGGGCAACATGAGAAACGCGCTGGAGCAGCGTTTCAATATTAATGCCATCGACACCTACGGACTCACCGAGGTGATTGGTCCGGGGGTGGCCAACGAGTGCATCGAAGGGAAGTCCGGGCTGCACCTGTTCGAGGATCACTTCATCGCTGAAATCATCGACCCGGAAACGGGACAGCCGCTTCCCTATGGGTCGCGCGGCGAGCTGGTCCTCACCTCCCTCAGCAAGGAGGCCTATCCGCTCATTCGCTACCGCACCCGCGACGTCACCACGCTCCATCCCGAGCCATGCGTGTGCGGCAGAACCTTTGTGCGAATGGAAAAGGTGACCGGCCGGACCGACGAAATGATCATCATCAGGGGGGTTAACGTGTTTCCGTCCCAGATTGAAAGCGTGCTCATGCACATTGAAGGCATCGAACCCCACTACCAGCTCCTGGTTGACCGGGAAGGGTTCCTCGACACCCTGGAGATTCAGGTGGAGCTCAACGAACGGATATTTTCCGACGAATTCAAACAGCTGGAGAAGCTGGAAAAGAAGATTGAAAAAGAGATCAAGGAAACGCTGGGGATCACCAGCCGCTGCAAGCTGGTTGAGCCAAAAACCATAGAGCGCAGCGAGGGCAAGGCGACGCGGGTCATCGACCGGAGGAAGCAGTAATAGAGGAGCATGTTGTCAATAGTCAATAGTCATTTGTCAATTGCGGGAAGTCAGAAACGCGAGAGTGTTGCACGTTGCAAGTTAGGAGACACCCTCCTGCATCCTAGCCGGTAGGAGCGGCTTCAAGCCGCGAAGGTATCGTGCATCCAGTATCCAATATCCCGTATCCAGCATCCAGTCCAGGAGAACCACCATGAAAGTCGAGCAAATATCCATTTTTCTGGAAAACAAGTTTGGGAGGTTATCGGAGGTTGCCCGGCTCCTGGGAAATGCGGGAGTTAACATCAGGACACTCTCCATCTCCGATTCGTCCGACTTCGGCATACTTCGGTGCATCGTCAACGACAATGAAAAGGCGGTCCGGATCTTGAAAGAAAACGGCATCACCGTAAGCAAAACCGAAGTTGTCGCAGTTGAAGTGCCTGACAAGCCGGGCGGACTGGCACAGGTGCTTTCCTTGTTGGAGCAGGAAAAGATCAACGTGGAATACATGTATGCCTTTCTTGAGCACCGTTCGGATGACGCAATCATCATATTCCGTTTTGATGACAATGACAGCGCCATACGTGCCCTGTCCGCACGGGGAGTAAAAATTGTTTCCGGAAAGCAAGTGTACGAGATGTGAGAGGAGATTGAAATGACTAAAGCAGCAAAGGACCCGCTGCACTATGCGCGGGACATTGTGGGCAAGGACCCGATGGCCACCTATCTGGGCATCAAGGTGGAGGCAGTGCGGAAGGAATACGCCCGCTGCTCGCTGGTAATCAAACCCCAATATCTCAACGCGCTGGACCGGGCGCACGGCATTTCCGTCTACGCGGTCGCCGACCAGGCCTTCGCGGTAGCCTGCTGTTCCGGCGGGTACAAGGGGATCGCCCTGAGTTTTACCGTCAACTTCACCAGGGGGGCGGTCGTGGGGGAAAAGATCATCGCCGAGGCAACGCCGCTGTTCACCGGCCGGAAGGTGAGTCTGTGGAAAATCCAGGTCACCGGCAAAGGGAAAAAGCTCATCGCCTCATGTGAAGGTTTCGCCTATCACAAGGATTAAAGCGCCGTTCCGGCAGCGTGAGAGAACCGCACCACCGCAATACCCACCCCCGCATCACCTCGAACAAATGACCAGAGCGTGACAGGCGTGTGCCGCATGATACAAGACATCATAAAAAAATCGCTGGATGACGCGAGTCTCACGGCGGAGGAAATAGCTGCGCTGTTCGGGGCGCCGCTTTTCAGCGATGACTCGGCACTCATCCTTGCCGCTTCCCGCAAGAAAAGCGGGATCGCTTCACGCGGACTGGCTGAAGTGCACGCGCAGGTGGGGTTGAATATCGCTCCCTGTCCGAAGAACTGCGCCTTCTGCTCGTTTGCATCAAGCAACAAGGTTTTTAATGAGCATTCCGAACTTTCTGCAGATGAAGCGGCGGCGCGGGCCGGGCAATTTGAGGGGGATGGCGCCAATGCCATCTATCTCATGGTGACGGGCGATTACCCTTTTGAAAAATTCATCGAGACGGCGCAGGAAGTCAGGAAAAAGCTTCGCCCTGAAACAACCATGGTGGCCAATGTCGGGGATTTTACTCAGGGACGGGCGGTGCGGCTCAAGGATGCGGGTTTTGCCGGCATTTATCACGCGGTGCGATTAGGCGAAGGCGCCGACACCTCGATTCCGGTGGAAACCCGGCTGCAGACATTCCGGAATGCCGCGGAAGCCGGGTTGCTCTTGGGCACCTGTCTGGAACCGGTCGGATCTGAACACGCGATCGGAGAACTGGTCGAAAAAACCATTATTACCCGTGAGGCGCATCCGGTCTATAGCGGCGCAGCGAGACGAATCCCCCTGCCCGGCACGGCAATGGCCTCCCGCGGGATGGTAAGCGAGGCCCGAATGGCCCACATCCTTGCCGTGGTGAGGTTGGCTTTAGGATACGCCGTTTCAGGAAACTGTACCCACGAACCCAATGTGACCGGGGCCGCGGCGGGAGCCAATCTGTTGTGGGCAGAAGTCGGATCCAATCCCCGCGACGCTGAAAAAGAAACCGAGGGAAAGCGCGGCATGTCGGTTGCGGATTGTGCCGCGATATTTGCAGAGGCGGAGTGGAGGGTGTTGAGCGGGAACTCCAACTTCTATACCCCACGATCATAACTCCCGCAGTCATTAATAGTATTTATTAAACAGATACTGCACGGTCTCCCGGGCAAAGTCAACCGGACCCTGCCGGTAGGGATAGATTCTGAACCGGAGGCAGTAGCCCTTCCACAGCCTGTCAATCCATTCATAGAAACCACGCAGCCTCAATTGCGTAAGCCGACTGATTACCGTCACCGGCAATCGAAGGCTTACCCCCAGCGCGAAAAGGGCCCGCAGGCGCCCCCGCCGCTCCTTGTCTTCAATGGCTATGCTTGAATCATGGTAGAAGGTGTGCGGGAATGCCCGCGGCTGAGAATCCGCAAAGCCATGCCGTATGGCGTACGCAGCGATGCCGGTGCGCGGGTAAACCTGCATGAGCGTGGCGAAGCTGTGCTGCGGCCTGACCCGGCGGTTGATCTCGTAGGTGAAAAAGTCATCGTCGAGTGAGCTGCCGGGTATTGCCAGGATGTTTTCCGTCGCAAAGCGGATCCCGTTCTCATGCAGAAGCGCGCAGGCGTTCCGGAACGCTTCAAGGCTCATGCCGCGGTTCAGAATATCGTTGCGAACATGATCGCGCGCGGACTCCAGACCGAGCTTGACCGAAAGGCAGCCGGCGCGTTTGAGCATGACCGCCGTCTTTTCATCCAGCAGGTCTGCCCGCAGGTGGCAGTGAAAGGGAATTCCCACCTCCCTCGGATAGCGGTCAGCGAATTCTTCCAGCCACGACCTGTTGAGATTAAAGGTGTCATCCTGAAACACAACAATCTGGAGCGGATAGATACGCTTCAGAGAGGCAAGCTCTCCAAGAAGGCTGGCCAGGCTTCTGCGCCTGCACACCGGGCCTTTGCCGCGATAGAGCTCATTATAGGAGTGGTTAAAACAATAGCTGCACCGGTACGGACATCCACGGGAGGCCATGACATAGACCGTTCGCCGGCGCACCCCCGGCTGAGCGCGGTCAAAGAGGCCGCGATCAGGATGGGGCAGCATATCCAAATCCTTCACCAGGGGAGCGACATCGTTTTGGATAACGGATCCGTCGGAGCGCTTTATCCACCAGTTCGGCACCCGGTCAGACAGCCTGCCCCGTTCGGCGATTGCCTCCACCATTACCGGCAGGGCAATTTCTCCCTCTCCCCGGCATACTGCGTCAATGGTGTTTTCGTAAATGAACTCGGGATAGAACGTCGGGTGCGGCCCTCCCGCTACAACCAGAAGGTCCGGCTTGGCCTGTTTCATCTGCCGGGCAACACGCAGGAACAATGGATGCTGGCCGGTAACCAGGGATAGGCAGAGCATATGCGGTCTGAAATCCCGCAGCAGCGATTTCTGCCGGGACAGATCACGCAGCGCCGCAACCTCCGTGCGATGTCCCTTCTGCTTAAGAACGGCCGAGAGGCAGGCAATCCCGAGCGGCTGGGTAAGATAATCACCGGTTAGAAATAGAATGTTCATTGGTGGCAGATTCTCCCCGGCATCCGCGCGACCCGTGACGCACTTTCAGCAGCTGCTTTTGAAAATCGAAATCGGGATCGTCTTCCGATGAGTGGCACCGGCGGCAAATCTGCTCCACCACGCAGCTCGAGC